>Ga0137388_10000002_pt1 | contig 206923 bp, 200 predicted proteins | sample 15con2h14AmetaG_FD_104644 | JGI IMG/M metagenome (GOLD analysis project Ga0137388, IMG submission 104644) | Vadose zone soil microbial communities from Angelo Coast Range Reserve, California, USA - 15con2h1.4A metaG | ecosystem: Environmental > Terrestrial > Soil > Vadose zone > Saprolite...
AGGTTTCGGCCATCGTCCAACAGGTGCGCGAGGGAGAGCCCTTGTGGCGCTCGCTCGAGAGCACCGGGGTGGTCAGCGACCTGGCGGTGGAGATGATCAAGGTAGGCGAATCGACCGGTGCCCTCACGGAAATGCTGGCCAATGTCAGCGAGTTCTACGATGAGGAAATCGAGGCTAGATTGCAGAGAATGGTGGCGGCCATTGAGCCGCTGATTCTCGTCTTCATGGGCCTGGTGATTGCCACGCTTTTGTACGCTTTCTATCTTCCGCTGTTCCAGCTCACCAGCGTAGGGCAGCAATAAACGATGACGACCGATTCTCGCTCGCTGTACAAGAACCTCGACCCCACCGGGGAGGCTGCCCGCGCCCAGCGTCTGGCCGATCAGTACGGTTTTCCCTACGTCAACCTCGAGCACTTCCAGATCGATCATCAACTCTTCCGCGACATTCCGCTGGAGCTGATGATCCGCTATCAGTTCCTTCCCGAGCGGCGTGACAACGGCCACATCTCGGTGGTGGTCGGCGATCCGACCGACGTCCTCAAGCTGGACGAGCTCGAGCTTCTCCTGGGCGCGCCGCTGAAGGTCAAAGTTGCATCACCAGCCGCGATCCGCGACAAGCTGGAGAAATCGGAGTCGACCCAGCGCGTCCTCGATGAAGCGACCGAGGGGTTTCGCCTGCAACTGGTGGGCGAAGATGAAGAGGGCGAAGAAACTCTCACCATCGATTCGATCACGCAGCAGGAATCGTCGCCCATCATCAAGCTGGTCGACTCGATCGTCTTCAACGCCATTCAGCGACGCGCGTCCGACATTCACATCGAGACCCGCGACAACGAAGTGGTCGTGAAATACCGCATCGACGGCGTGCTCTACGAAGCGCTCGATCCGATCGACAAGCGCCATCACTCCACCATCATCAGCCGCATCAAGGTCATGTCCGAGCTCGACATCGCCGAAAAGCGCGTGCCGCAGGACGGACGCTTCAAGCTGCGCATCACCGGCCGGACCATCGACTTCCGCGTCTCGGTTGTCCCCACCGCGCACGGCGAAGACGCCGTCATCCGAATCCTCGACAAGGAGTCGATGAACAAGGAGTTCAAAAACCTCCGCCTGGACGTCCTCGGATTCGATGACGACATGCTCACCAAGTTCCGGAAGTTCATCAAAGAGCCGTATGGAATGGTGCTGGTGACCGGACCGACCGGCTCGGGCAAGACCACCACGCTTTATGCCGCGCTGTCGGAGATTCAGAGCGCGGAAGACAAGATCATCACCATTGAGGATCCGGTCGAATATCAGCTTCGTGGCATTACGCAGATCCCGGTGAACGAAAAGAAGGGGCTCACCTTCGCGCGCGGTCTGCGCTCGATTCTCCGTCACGACCCCGACAAGATCATGGTCGGCGAAATCCGCGACGAAGAGACTGCGCAGATCGCAGTGCAGTCGGCGCTCACGGGCCACCTTGTCTTTACGACCGTCCACGCCAACAACGTCGTCGATGTGCTGGGCCGATTCCTCAACATGAAAGTCGATCTGTACAACTTCGTGTCGGCGCTCAACTGCGTGCTGGCGCAGCGGCTGGTGCGGCGGATCTGCCAGGAATGCAAGCACCAGGTGAAATATCCCGACGCTTTTCTCATCGAGTCGGGTCTGGATCCGGCCAACTACCGCAACCAGACGTTCTGGGAGGGCGCCGGCTGCCTCGAGTGCAACGGCACCGGTTTCCACGGCCGATCGGCGATCTCGGAACTTCTGGACCTCTCCGATCGTATTCGCGGCATGATCCTCGATCGACGCCCCGCTTCCGAGATCAAGAAGGCCGCCAAAGAAGAAGGCATGACCTTCCTGCGCGAGTCGGCGTTGCAGAAGGTCATTGAAGGGCGGACCACGTTGCGGGAGATCAATAAGGTGACATTCGTGGAGTGAGGGGGTGAATGAAATTTCAAATTTCGAATTAAAAATTCAAAATGAAAAATGCACTTCTCAATTTTTCATTTGAAATTTGAAATTTGAAATTTCGCTTTTATGCCCGGTTCTTTTCCTCCCGATGTCGTAGTCCTCGACTCCGACGCTCTGATTCACGCCCGCATCGGTCGCGGACGCAAGGGTCCGCAGATCGTGCAGGCGAAGAGCTATCGTCTGCCCGCCGATACGTTCGTCAACGCCGTGGTCACGCCGCAGCTCACCAATGAGGCGGCGCTGGCCGACGCGTTGCGCCGACTGCGCGTCGAGAGCGGCCGCTGGGACCGCGTCTCCCTTCTTCTGCCCGACTCCTGGTTCCGGGTCAACATTCTCGAGCTGCCGAATCTCCCCGACTCCGAAAAAGAAGCGGACGAGATGATCCGCTGGAGCCTGAAGCGCACCATGCCGATCGACTCCTCGCTTCTGCGCGTCAAGCACGAGGTTCTGTCGCGCTCTGTCCACACCAGGGTCCTGGTGCTGAGCGCGATGGATCAAACGCTGAGCGCGATCGAGAAGGTGTTCGAAGCGGCCGGTATCGAGATCGTCCTCATCGAGCCGATCGGTCTCAACATCTGGAACGCCATCACGGTCCGCGAGCCGAACACGACCCGCGATCGGATCTTCTTTTACATTCGAGACGGCGAATTCACCACCGCCGCTTTCCGCGGATCCCAGCCGCTGTTCATCCGGTCGCGCAATTTGAACGGCGAACGGACGATCGAGCAGGAGATCAAACTCTCGGCCAGCTATATCCGCGACACGCTGCGGACCGATTCGATCGAACAGTGCTACCTGTCCGGTAATGTCGATCCGGCGCTGGCCTCCGCCATCGGCAGCGAATTCAGCGCGCCCGTCCGCGCGATCGCCCTGGCCGATTTCAGCGAGCAGGCGCCCGAAGGAGTCGGCGTTTACGAGGCGGAACTGACGGCCTGCACGGGGGTCTTCACATCGTGAAGCCGCTGCATCTCAATCTCGCCGGCCGGCCCTATCGCGACTATCGCCCGCTCTACGCCATGGTGGTGGTGACTTCGATCGTCATCGCGATCATGCTGCTGAACAACATCGAGACCGGATATCGCTACGTGCGCGACACGCGGACGACTCGCGACAAGATCGCGCAGATCGAAAATCAGACTGACGCCGAAAATCGCCGGACTGACGAAGCCTATCAGCGCCTGCGCGGCGTGAATGTGAAGCTGCTCAGCGATCAGGCCCAATTCGTCAATGCCCGCCTGGCCGAGCGCGCCTTCTCCTGGAGCGAGCTGCTCGATCGCCTCGAGCGTGTGCTGCCCGACGACGTGCGCATCGAATCCATTTCCCCCTCCTTCGCTAAGAACGGCATCGTGCACCTTGGCATGCAGGGCGCCGCCAAGAACGGCGACGGGATGACGCGCACGATCGACCGGCTGAATCGCGACCCGCACTTCGCCAGTCCGTTCCCGACTTCCGAGAATCGCACCGATCGGGGATACGAATTCGGGATCGGTGTTGATTACCGTCCCTCAATCGCGAGGATCGTCGAATGACCTGGCGTGAGCATCGCGTATTGCTGATCGCTCTGGGGGCGTTGATGGTCGCGAACGGAATCTTTTTCTTCACCTACCGGGTGCAGTACGAGGCCCGCCTGAAGGCGCTCGATGCGCGGCTGCAGCAATCGGAAGACGATCTGCAGCGGGCACGCAACAAGCGGCTGGCGGCGGAGCAGACGGTCGCCAGCTATCGGAAAGTGCAAACCGACTTGCAGATGCTCTACAACAGCCGGTGGGCCACCGAGCCCCAACGCCTCACCAGGCTTTACGCAGAAATCAAGCGCCTGGCAGCCGAGAGCGGCATCGCCATGCCGAAGACGTTCTCCTTTTCGCGAACTGAGGATCGGGAGATGCAGAAGACGGGAGGGATCGGCACCGTCACTGTCACGATCTCCTTCACCGCTCAAGGGAGCTATCAGCAGCTCAGACGTCTCATCAACCGATTCGAGCTCTCCAACCAGTTTGTCATCATCGACGCCATCAACCTCGGATCGGGAAGCTCGCCCGACAATCTGACCTTGAACGTCCGGCTCAAGACGCTCTTCAGAGAACCAGCTCGTAGCACAATGTCGGTCAGTAAAGAAATGTGATGGATTGGATGAGCTGGAAAACATGGACCATCATTGGGCTGATCATCGTCGGCCTCTTTGCCATCTACGCCTTCGCGGCGACGCAGAGCGCCAAGACGCCCGACCTCGTTCCGCCGCCGCACGCGCCGACGCGCACGGTGAGCGGCAAGCCGGCGCAGACCAACGCGCCTGGCGTCGGCGTGGTCCACATGGAGTGGCTGGAGGCCCAAAGCGGCAGCTATCGCAGCGAGCGCAACCTCTTCGCTTACAAGGAACCCCCCCCACCCCCGCCGCCGCCTCCCCCCCCGCCCGCGCCTGTGCCTGTGCCGCAGCCCATCGTTCCGCAGCCGCCGCCCGTGCCGCAGCCGCCTCCGCCGCCGCAGTTTCCCTACAAGTACATCGGCACGTTCGGAACCGCGGCCAATCCGATCGCGACATTTTCCGGCAACGGCGAGATCGTCAATGTTCGCGTCGGCGAAACGATCGATGGCAAGTTCATTTTGCGCGGCATCGGAATCGAGTCGGTGGAGATCGGCTACGTAGGTTTTCCGGCCGATCTGAAGACCCGAATCGCCATGGGACAGTGACAATTTCGCGTGATGAACCGTCAGAAAGGGTGACACTAAGTCCTGAGTCCTGAGTGCTGAGTCGCATCCGGCTCGCGTCGCTCAGGACTCAGGACTCAGGACTCAGGACTAATGATGAATCGATTACGAACGACTCTAGCGCTGCTCCTGATCGCCGGTTGCGCGAGCTACAACGCTTACGAAAAGGGCCGCAGCGCCGAGCGCATGAAGAACTGGGACGAAGCTGTCGTCCAGTACACAAGGGCGCTCGACATTGATTCCGACAACATGCGCTATCAGATGAATCTGCAACGTGCGAAGCTGGAAGCGTCGCGCGTCCATTTCGAAAAGGGAAAAACACTCGAAGCGGCCGCTTTCTCGGCAAAGGGCGAGGAAAAGTTGCGGCTGGCGCAACTGGCGGCCACCGAGCTCGAGGTCACGGTCAAGCTTGATACGACCAATCAATTCGCCGCTGTCGAATACGGAAAAACAGTCGCGATGCTCCAGGACATCCATCGCGCCGCCGTCGAGAACATCTCCATCGAAGAGCTGAAAAAGCGCGCCGAGAAGACCAACATCACCAAGTCACAGCCGCCCCAGCTCGAGCCGACGTCGAGTCAGCCCATTACGCTGACGTTTCCGCGCGACACCCCCGTCAAGGACATCTACCGCGCCCTCGGCAATGCCTTTGGCATCAATGTCCTCTTCGATCAGGCGGTCAAAGACGATCGCGTCTCGATCGAGCTGCGCGACGTCACCGCCCAGCAGGCGCTCGAACGCGTCATGCAGGCGGCCAATCACTTCTACAAAGTGCTCGATGAGCACACCATCATCATCGTTCCCGACAATCCGCAGGCCCGCCGCGACTACGAGGACCTGGTCATTCGAACGTTCTATCTCTCCAACGGCGATGCGGAACAGGTCACCAACGTCGTCCGCACGATGATCGAGGCGCGCAACGTCTTCCCGCTCAAAGCGCTCAATGCCATCACGATCCGCGACACGGCTGACAAGGTTCGCATCGCGGAAAAAATCATCGAAGCAAACGACAAGGCCAAAGCCGAAGTCGTCGTCGACGTCGAGCTGCTGCAGCTCGATCTCGACAAGACCCGCGATCTCGGCTTCGTCATCAACGGATATGGGAGCACGTCACCCGGAGTTGTGCAGCCGCTCGCACCGGGGACCTCGACCGCCGGCGGCAATGTCGCGCTGACGCAGGGGACGCTGGCCGACCTGCGGCGGCTCAACAGCGGGCTGATCAGCTTCTCGATTCCGAACGCCTCGTACGCCGCGCTCAAATCACTCGGCAACACGCAACTCCTCGCGAATCCCGAGCTGCGAATTTCCGAGGGAGAGAAGGCCACCCTGCACATCGGAAGCCGGATTCCCGTGCCGGTGTCGACATTCACCAGCGTCAGCACGACCACATCGGGAACGTTCGCGCCGGTGACCTCGTACCAGTATCAGGATGTCGGCATCAAGGTCTCGATGGAGCCGCGCGTGCATCACAACCGCGAGGTCACCCTCAAGCTGACCGTCGATGTCTCGAACCTGGGAGCGCCGGTGGTCGTTGCCGGCCAGCCTCCGCAGCCGACGTTCGCGACGCGCACGATCGAGTCGACCATCCGGTTGAAAGATGGCGAGACGAACTTCCTGGCCGGTCTGATTCAGCAGAACGACGAGCAGAGCGACAGCAAGACTCCTTTCCTCGGCGACCTGCCCGTGATCGGCCGGTTGTTTACGAACAACCACAAACACACGCTCCGCACGGATTTAGTGATGACGATGACGCCGCACATCATCCGCATCCCCAACATCACCGAAGACGATCTGGCGCCGATGTGGGTTGGGACGCAGAGCAATTTGTCGTTCCGCGGACTGTCGCCGCGCATCGAGTCGCAATCGGCAATCGATCCGTTTGCGCCGCGCTCGGCCGTGCAATTCAGCAGACGCGATGCAGTTACGGGATTGCCGCTGGCTCCCGATGGCGAGCCTGGCAATGTGATGCGGCCGCTCCCCGCGCCGGCACAGGGGGCTCCGCCGCGGAATCCGTTCCCTCAGCCACCGCCGCAGAATCCGCCGACCGTACAGCCGCAAAGCGAGAACAACGACCGCGTGGTGGCACCGCGCATCTCGCCCCAGCCGGCGCGGCTGTCGTTCAAGCCCGGCGAAGAGAAACTGTGGAGCGTGGTTGGAATGGATCTCGATGGCTTGACGGCACAACAGCTTTCGCTGCGCTATGACCCGCAGGCCATCGACGTCAGCGAGGTCACCTTCGGTCCGGCGATCCGATTCGATCCGAAGACGCCGCCGGTCGTGACGATCAATCGTGAGCTCGGAAAGGTGACCATCGCGGCGTCGGACGGCAAGCCGCTCAGCTTCAACGGCGGCGGCGACATCGCGACGCTGCGCGTTCGCGGGGGCGGCACTGGAGAGAGCTTCCTGGTGATGGAAAACCCGACCTTGACTAATGGCCGCGGCGAAGTGGTGGTATCCGAGGTGGCCGGAGGCCGGGCAAAGGTCGAATGAGACGGCACACCCTCACCCGCCGCTTCGCGGCACTGACGCGAGGTCCTTCGCCCCGCGAAGCGGGGAGAAGGTGGCGCGAAGCGCCGGATGAGGGGCGTTCTTCCCGCGGCTTCACGATCGCCGAGCTGATCACCGTCATCGCGATCATCGGCATCCTGGCGGCAGTCGCGATGCCGGTCGCTCGATTCGGCCTGAAGCGGCAGAAGGAGATCGAGCTGCACGAACGGCTGCGCAGGATCACCAGCGCGATCGATCAATATCGCGAGCTTCGCAATGCGCAGGGGCCGGCGGCGATCAAGAAGCCGCCCGACTTCGGCCAGCGCGATTATCCCAAAACCCTCGAAGAGCTGACCAAGCCCATCGAGTTGAACAACGGAAAGATGATCCGCCTGCTTCGCGAGCGCGATCTCATCGATCCCATGACCGGCAAAAAGGAGTGGAACACGCTCTCCGACAACGATGATCCCGACACGTCACAGAGCAACGGCGACAACGTGTTCGAGGTGCATTCGAAATCGACGGCGCTCGCGCTCGACGGTAAGACGCACTACAACCAATGGTGATTCGACAACGACATGTGGCGACCTAAACGAAACGAACTCGGATTCACGCTGATTGAACTCATCGTCGTGGTCACGATCATCGGCATCCTTGCCGGCGTCGCGATCTCGAACGTGAGGTACGCACAACAGAAAGCGCGCGAAGCGGCATTGCGCCACGATCTGTTCGAGATGCGCAAGGCCATCGACGACTACTACGCCGACAAGCAGAAATATCCCGACAGTCTCCAGACGCTCGTCGGCGAGAAATACCTGCGCTCGCTACCGAAAGATCCGATCACGCAGCGCAGCGACTGGGAAGAAGTGCAGGCTTCGACCGATCCGAACGATCCCGCCGCTGTCGACACTTCCGGCGACCAGGCCGCCGCCACGCCGGGCATCATCGACGTTCGCAGCGCCGCGCCGGGGAACGGCCTCGATGGAACACCGTACAAGGACTATCCGTAGAAGCGAGCGAGGGTTCACCCTCGCCGCCCTGATCGTCATCATGACCCTCATGATGATCGTGGTCGCGTACACCGTTCCACGCGCGTGGTCGATCATCGTGCAGCGCGACCGCGAGCTGCAGACGATCCACATCATGAAGCAGTATGCAAAAGCGATCGACGCTTTCGAGGCCAAGAATCATGTGCTTCCGGTCAACATCGCTCAATTGAGGGATGCGCGTCAGCCTCGCTTCCTTCGCGGGAACGGCAAGGACGACACCATCGATCCGCTGACCGGTCAGGTCGATTGGCTGATCGTCACGCAAGCGGCCGCCGGACCGCAGATCGGGGCGCCTGGGTTGGCTGCCCCGCAGACAAACACGGCCCCGCCCGGCATTCCCATGAAAGACTACGCTGGGGGACCCTTCATCGGCATAAGACCACCCAAAAATGGAAGCGGCTTGGTCACTCTCATGGGCGCCGACAAATACGACCAGTGGCACTACACCGTCCTCGACTATCGAAATGAAAGGGCCGCACGCCTCGCGGCCGCAACCCGAATCTGGCAATAGCCCTCAGCCGTCTCCGGTTACTAAAATTCTCATGATGGCCACCAAAGCCATGCCGACGACTGTCAGCCGGCACGTTCTCCCATCGGGGATGACGATCCTGATCGAGACGCTTCCGTACGTCCGATCGGCGTCGCTGGGCTACTACCTGCGCAGCGGCTCGGCGGTGGAATCGCAGGAGCACGGCGGCGCGTCGCACTTCCTCGAACACCTGGTCTTCAAAGGCACCGCAACACGATCGACCAGCGACATCGCGCAGGTCATCGACATCCTGGGCGGCGACGTCGATGCGTTCACCGGCAAGGAGTACACGTCGTTCTACGCGCACGTGCTCGACGAGCAGCTTGAAACGGCGCTCGATCTGCTGACCGAAATCGTCGTTTCGCCGCGTTTCAGCGACAAGGACCTCGAAGCGGAGCGGTCGGTCATCCTCGAGGAAATCAAGATGGTCGAGGACACGCCGGACGACCTTGTGCACGAGATTTTCGTCACGTCATTCTGGCCCGACCACCCTCTCGGCCGCCCGATTCTCGGCACCGAGGAAACGGTCAATCGTCTCCGCCGCGAGCAGATTCTTTCGCATTACGCGGAAACATTTCATCCGGCCAATATCATCTTCGCGGCCTCGGGCAACATCCGGCCCGAGCAGATCGTGCCGTATCTGGAGAAGCACTTTCCGGCCGATCCGCTGCCCGCAACGCGACGCGATTGGCCCGCTCCGCTCCCGAAACAGCACGTGATGCTTCGCGAGAAACGCGAGCTCGAGCAGGTGCATCTTTGTCTCGGCTCCAAAGGATTTGCACAGCAGGGCGGCGAACGCTACGCCGCCGCGCTCTTCAATGCCATCCTCGGCGGCGGCATGTCATCGCGACTCTTTCAGCGCATTCGTGAGAAAGAGGGCCTGGTCTACACCGTGATGTCGTATCACAACGGCTACCTCAACGGCGGATATGAAGCCGTGTACGCGGCGTGCGCACCGCGAAATCTGCGCCGCGTTCTGACGCTGACGCTCGATGAGATGCGCAATATCAAACAGAACGGAGCCACCATGCAGGAGCTGGCCGCGGCCAAGCTCCATCTGAAAGGCTCGATCCTGCTTTCGCTGGAATCGACCATCAGCCGCATGTCGGGAATCGCGCGACAGGAGTACTACTTTGGCCGTCAGTTCTCGGCCGACGAGATCATTCAGCAGATCGACGCCGTGACGCTCGAAGATATCCAGGGCGTCGCCAAAGCCATCGTCGATCCCGAATCGTTGTCGCTGACACTCCTCGGCAATCTCAAGTCGCCGGGGTTCTCGACGGATATGTTGCGCGAAGCGGTAGCATAGCCTTTGGAGTGCGGTGCCTTGGCACCGCCTTCACGGCCGCAGCTTGCCGCCGCACTCCGAAAGGCCTCCGGCAAACCTTTCTTTCGCCGGTCCACAAACGCGACCGTCACGCCCGGCGCGACGCGGTGCTCGATCTCGGTGGCATCCCAATTCGTCAGCCGCACGCAGCCGTGCGATGACGCGTAACCGATCGTTTCCGGATCGGGCGTGCCGTGGATCCCGTAGTGCTCCTTGCTCAGCGCCATCCACACCACGCCCACGGGCGTGTTCGGGCCGGGCGGGAGGTGGGCGTCGGGCTCGGTGTCGGGAACTTCGTGGTAGAGCGTCGGATCGTAGTGGAAGCTCGGATTCGGGAAGATCTTGACGATGTGCAGCGTCTCGCTCGGCGACGGATCGTAGCCCGCGCCGAGCGTCGTGGGGGCGTGAAAAACCAGATTGCCGGCCGTGTCGAAGCCGTTGAACGAATTGCCGGCGATCGAGATGACGATCTTCGCGATGTCGGGTTGATCGGCCGGCATCGGCGGGCGCACGTTAAGCACATTGATGGTCGCGCCGGCATTGAGCTCTGAAAACTTCACCTCGGGATTGAGCGTCTCGAGGAAATCCTGATCGACGTGAAAACGCTCGGCGATTTCCTCGCGAAGGCTCTCGTAGCCGAGGTAGCTGCGTCGCGCTTTTTCGTACGGGCTGTCGGGCACCGGTCGAAACGGCCCCTTCACGTCGTCGGCGGTGAGCGTGTATTTCACGACAACGGGCGCGTATCCCGCTTCAGCCGCCAACCGCCGAAAAGTTTGCTCATCGATGTCCCCGGTCGCCTCGAGTCCACGAGCACGCTGATACCACCACACCGTGATCGCCGAATTGCGTCCCCAGCGGCCATCGATCGCGCCGACGGCGAAATGAATTCGATCGAGATAGACCTGCGCCCGCAGCACCGACGGCCCGCGCACGTCGCCCGTGATCGGGACATTGACCGGAGCGTTGTTGATGGCCATGGCATCGAGGCCCTTGAATGTCTCCTTGACGCCGGTCACCAGTTGGAAATTGGCCGGCGGTTGCGCCGCTGCGGCCTGCTGTTGCCGCTGCCGTTCGGCTTCCGCCTGCTGAGCCCGGAAGGACTCGAGTTGCCGCCACTGCTGATCGAATCGCTCCTTTTCGCGGGTGGCCGGATCATCGCGCTGCCCGAGGGGCGCGCTGATGTCTTCGGCGATGTCTTTGACTTTCTCTTTGACCTTTGCGACCGGCTCGCCGCATGCGATCGCCGTCAGTATGAGTATCGGAATGAGCTGCTTCATGAGATCGTCTCAAAGCAGCGGCTGTGCCACACTAATACGCGTCCATGATCACCTACCTCAAGGTGCGCAACCTGGCGATCGTCGAGGAGCTGGAAATCGAGCCGGGAAGCGGCCTGAATGTCCTCACCGGGGAAACCGGAGCCGGCAAATCGCTGCTGATCGATTCCCTCGAGTTTCTTCGAGGCGCACGGGGGTCGACCGAGATGATCCGCGGCGGCGCCGAGAAAATGTCAGCCGAAGCTGTCATCGAGACCAACGGGAAAGCCGAGATGATCGTCAAGCGCGAGATCGCCGCCAACGGCCGCGGACGCGTTGCGATCGACGGCTCGATCTTCTCCGTTCGCGAGCTGGAGACCTCGATGGAACCGCTGCTCGAAATTCACGGCCAGAGCGATTCGCATCTGCGCGTGGCAGGACAGACGTATCGCGAATTGATCGATCAGTACGGCGGCCACGATGCTCTGCTCGAGCAAGCTGGCACTGCATTCCGCGCCTGGCGCGATGCGGCCGGCGAGCTGGAGGACCTCACGCGCGCTCAAAAGGACCGCTCGCTGCGCCTCGACCTCCTGAAATATCAGATCGACGAAGTCTCGGCCGCGAAACTGCAGTCGAATGAAGAGGAGGAGCTCCGCGCCGAGCGCAGCGTGCTGGCGCACGCCCAGGAGATGATCGAATCGACCGCCGGAGCATTCGCGGCCATCGAGGAGAACGAAGACTCGGCGCTGGCGCAGCTCACGCGCGCCGCGCACATGCTGCAGCCGCTGGCAGGCGAAATCGAAAAGATCGGAAGTCTCTCGGCCGAGTTGCAGGAGGTCGTCTATCGATTGCAGGACACAGCGCGCACGCTTGCGTCGCTCAGCGAGTCGGTGCGTCATGATCCGGCGCGACTCGAGGCCGTTGAAGAACGCCTCGCGACCATCGAGCGGCTCAAGAAAAAATACGGCGGATCCGTCGATGCCGCGTTGCAGCAACTCGATAACAGCAAAAAGGAATTCGACACGCTCAACGATTTCGAATCGAGCGTCGACAAGCTCCAGAGAATCGAGCAGAAAAATCGCACCGCCTACCACAGCGCCGCAGAAAAGCTGTCGACGGCGCGCAAAAAAGCGGCGCGCGCATTCGAGCCGGCCGTGCAGAGCGAGCTACGCGACCTCGCCATGGAGCGCACCACCATCGGCGTGACCATCGATCAGGCCAACGACAGCGAGACCGGGTTCGATCGCGTCGAGATTCTCGTCGCTCCGAACAAGGGCGAGGATCCGAAGCCGATGCAGCGAATCGCTTCCGGCGGCGAGCTGTCGCGCATCCAGCTCGCGATCGCCGCCGCGCTCTTCAAAACGTCACAGAAGTCGGCCCAGGCCACCTTGGTGTTCGATGAGATCGATGCCGGCATCGGAGGGCGGGTGGCGGAGGTCGTCGGCCGCAAGCTGCAGGAGCTTTCGGCCGTCAATCAGGTCATCTGCGTGACGCATCTCCCACAGATCGCGAGCTTCGCATCGACGCACTTTTTCGTTTGGAAAGAAGATTCCGGCGGTCACACGCGCGCTCGCATTCGTCGTCTCGACCAAGGCGAGGAACGGGTCAAGGAGATCGCGAGAATGCTGGGGGGAGAAAAGGTCCCGGCGTCCGCGGTCGTGCACGCGCGCGAGCTGCTGAGTGGGGCGAAACGTGAAGCGATGGCAAGTCGCCGGCGCGCCAACTGAGGCACAACTCGACGAGATCGCGGCGCTGCTGCGATCGGGCGGAATCGTTCTCCTTCCGACCGACACCATCTATGGACTGCATGGACTTCCCTCCGAGTCGGCAAGAATCGCGACCATCAAGTACCGCGACGAAGAAAAACGCTTCCTGCTCATCTCCTCCTCGATCGAACAGCTCCGATCCCTCGGCATCGACGTCCCTTCTGCGCTGAACAAGATCTGGCCCGCGCCGATGACCGCGGTTTTGCGCCGAGGAGGAGCGACGGTCGCGGCGCGCGTCCCCGATTTGAAGTGGCTCCGCGACCTTCTCGAGCGTACCGGACCACTGATTTCGACCAGCGCGAATCGCAGTGGCGATCCGCCGATCTCCGTTACCGATGAATTGAGGTCTGACCTTTTGAGCGCGATCGACGGCGTGGTCGACGCAGGTCGCCGTGAAGGAAAACCTTCGGCAATTGTTGACTTTACCGAAACTGAGCCGCGGTTCATTCGGGAGGGCGATCCACGGTTTGCACAGATGCTGCGGAAAACGCTGTCGAAAAAGCTGTGAAAAACGTTCAAAGGTGCAAAAAATGCACGCCTCTAAGCAAAATGCACAAACGTGTGGGCGAAGCGCGCAAACCGATCAAAAGGCAGATGTTGGCCGATTTCAGCCCAACCATTGCATCGCAACTTGTGCACTTTTCCGCGCCGCCTAACACTTTCCACAGCATTGCCCGGAAATTTGCCGTCCCTCCGTAAGTTGGTTTAGGGCCCAATCTACGCGGGTTCTGGACGTGCACCCTCGTGTTATTGATTGCAACCCTCCTCGGAAATGACATTAGAATCGACTGACTATGACCGCCATCGACACTTCCGCGCAGCCAACTCGCGCCGGTGAGAAAGAGCTCCAGCGCCAGTTCGTCAACTTCATGTTCTTCAAAGTCGACCGCGCGTTCCGCCGCGAGAACGCCGAAGTCAAAGTGCAGGCGAAACGCGAGTTCGCCGATCTGGTGCAGAAGTTCAGCACCTCGATGATGCTCCTGCCCTATTCCAACATCGGACTCAAATCCACTGTCGACTTCATGCTGTGGCGCATCAGCTTCGAGATCGAGCCGCTGCAGCAAATGGCCACGGCTATCAACAAATCAGTTCTGGGCCGGTATCTCGATGTGCCGCACTCGTATCTGGCCATGACGAAGCATTCGCAGTACGTGCAGGAACATGCACACGAAGGTCAGGAAGGGCGCCGACTGCGCATCGTGCCGGGCAAAAAGCCATTTCTGTTCGTCTATCCGTTCGTGAAGACGCGCGATTGGTATCTGCTGCCGCAGCCCGAGCGCCAGCGCATCATGAACGAGCACATCGCGGTCGGACACAAGTATCCGCGCGTCAAGATCAACACCACCTATTCGTTCGGCCTCGACGATCAGGACTTCGTGGTGGCATTCGAGGCGGAGTCGCCGGCCGAGTTCCTCGACCTGGTGCAGGAGCTGCGCGAGACCGAGTCGTCGAAGTACACCGTTCGCGACACGCCGATGTACACCTGCCGCCGCGCGACGATCGCGGAGATCCTCGACTCAGTGGCGTGATCGTGGGGCGCCGCCGACCTCGGCTGCGTAACGAATCGCCGGCGAGGTCGCCGGCGCTCCACTCACGCTCGGGATGACAAAAATCCAGCAACAATCGCCGTGACGATCAGGCTCCCTCCCAACACCGCCATGGTTGGTTGAAAGCCGCGGTGCTCCGCCAGTATCCCGCCGAAGAGATTCCCGAATGGCAAAAAACCGGAGAAGGCGAAGGTGTACATGCTCAGAACGCGCCCGCGAAGCGCGTCGGGGATGCGCTGCTGAATCGATGTGTTGCAGAGCGCGACGCAGATGACCATCGACGCGCCGGCGAGCACCAGCAGCGCGAAGATCGGCGCCTGCTGCCGCGTGAATCCGATTCCAGCCAGGCCAATGCCGAACGTCGCAAGGGTGATGAGAATGACCGTCGTCATCCGCGAAGGCTTGGGCGTGCGCACCGACAGCACCAGCGATCCCGACAGCGCCCCCGCCCCGATGCCGCCCATCAGCAGTCCGAGACCTTTGGCGTCGTTGACGAAGAGCGCGCGGGCAATCATCGGCAAGAGGCTGAGATAGGGATAGCCGAAAAGGCTGGCCGCCGCGACGATCGCGAGCAGCAGGAGCACGATGCGCTCCTTCAACACGTATCGGAATGCTTCGCCGAGGTGCGAGAGCATGGCGGCTTCGGAGGGGGGATGCCGGATTTGCCGCGCCGTGATCGCGCCCAATGCCCAGATCAGCGGCAGAAACGAGATGGCGTTGAGGAAAAAGCACCAGGACGGGCCGTAAAGCGACAGCGCAACGCCGGCGATCAGCGGACCGATGGCGCGCGAGAGGTTGAACTGCAGCGAATTCATCGCGATCGCGTTCGACAAGCGCGATCGATCGTCGAGCAGATCGACCACCATGGCCTGATAGGCCGGGCCGGAAAACGACATTGCGATGCCGGTGATGATGGCGGCCGCGATGATCTGCCACACCGTGATGCGATGCGCGTAGATCGCGATGGCGAGCCAGAGCGCCGTCAGCGTCTGCACCCACTGCGACGCGCTCACCACGCGCCGCCGATCGAATCGATCCGCCACCACGCCGCCGGGAAGCATCAGAAAAAATTGCGGAATCGAGTTCGCGAACCCGACGAACCCCAGCAGAAACGGCGAATCGGTCAGTCGATAGACCAGCCAGCCCTGCGCGATCCCTTGCATCCACGAGCCGATGTTGGAAATGAATTGCGTGGTCCAGAAAAGCCGGTAATCCCTCTCCCGAAACGCCTCGAACGCCATCCCTCGGATGATACAATTCGCGGCACCTCCTTCAATGTTCGAACAGGAACGTCGCAAATCCGAGCGTCTGCTCGTCAGCCCCCCCATCACCGCCCGGGTCGAGCAGAAGCCCGTCCGCGTCGTCAACATCGGGTCCCTCGGCACCACCATCGAACATGACAGTCCCCTGGTCGGCGGGCCACAAAAATTGCGATTTCAGTGGGACGGCGAAGAGATCGTCGTCGACTGCAACATCGTCCATTCCCAAAAAAGCGGACCGAATATTTTCTCGACCGGCCTCAGTTTCGTCGGCGGCGAGCAGCCCGCGCTCAAGCGTGTGATCGAAACGCTGTCCGACCGCGATGAGATGGAGCGCCTGCGCACGCTGGTCGAAGCATCGAAGCTGATCAACTCATCGATCGAGCCCGACGCGCTGTTCGGATCGATCCTGACCGTGGCGCGCAACGAGCTGCACGTCGAGCGCGGCACGCTCTACTTCGTCGACGACGATTCCAAAGAGATCTGGACGAAAATCGCGGGCGAGCTATCGAGCGAGATCCGTCTTCCGATCGGTAAAGGTCTGGCCGGCACGGTCGCCGCCACCGGCGAGCCAGTCATACTCCACGATGCCTACGCCGACCCGCGATTCGATCGTTCGCTCGATCAGAAGACCGGATATCGCACCCGCTCGATGTTGTGCGTACCCATTCGCAATCGGCAGCAGAAGATCGTCGGCGTGCTGCAGCTCCTGAACAAGACCACCGGCGCGTTCGGAACCGGCGATCTCGATTTTCTCAACAGCATCTCCGATCACATGGCCATCGCCATGGAGAACGCCACGCTGCATATGGAGCTGCTCGAGAAACAGCGGATGGCCGAAGAGCTGAGGCTGGGGCGGGAGATTCAGAGCCGGCTGCTGCCGTCGCCGCCCATCGACGTCGATTCGACGCAGTTGGCGGCGTTGAGCGTGCCGTGTTACGAGGTCGGTGGCGACTACTACGATTTCCTCGAGCTCCCCGACGGCGACCTCGGACTCGCCATCGGCGATGTCTCGGGGAAGGGTGTGGCGGCGGCCCTCATCATGTCGAGCGTGCAGGCGGCGCTGCGCGTGGCCGCGCCGATCGAGGACGATCTCGCGCATCTCGTGCAGCGGCTCAACGCGCTGATCTATCGCAGCGCCCATGGACGCAAGTACGCAACGTTCTTTTTCGGGCGGTACACGCCCTCTTCGGGGATGCTGCGGTACGTGAATGCCGGACACAATCCGCCCTTCATCGCGATCGACGGAAAGTTGCAGGAGCTGTCATCGACCGGAAAGCCGATCGGCATCCTTCCCGACTCGACCTATCACGAACAGATGGTCGAGATTCCGCCGGGAGCGACGCTTTTCTTGTACACCGACGGCCTCAACGAAGCGGAGAACGTCGATGAACAGGAATTCGGATACGAGCGCCTGCGCGAGCTGTTCACGAAGACGCACGAGCCCGCGCGCATCGTCGCGGCCGTGACGGAGTTCGAGCGTGGCGCGCGGCCGATGGACGACAAGACGATCGTGGTCATGCGGCGGCAAGTCAACGAGCCGTAAGCACTTGGCAACGGCGGCGGTAAACTGATGTCGATCGAGGTCAACCATGAGGAAAGTTCTAATCTCTTGCGTCGCTCTCTTTCTGGCCTTGTCATGCTCGAAAATCTCATCTCCAACGGAACCGGTCCTCGGTACTGGGAAGCTGGTCACGACTGTCTACGAAGCGACGTCCCACGCTGGCATCGCTAACGTAACGGTCGAGATCAGACAGGTTGAGACCGGTCCAGTTGTAGTGACGGCGACGACGAACACGTCTGGAGTCTCTGAGATCGCAGTTCCGGCTGGAGCGTACTGGATCCGCGTCGTTCCACCCGTCGGCTATTCCTTCGCCGGTGGCAGGGCCGACCTCCTCGGAACGCAACTTACTATTGGCGCGGGAGGAACGGCCGGGATCACCATTCCTCTCTCAAAGATGTAGTCGACGTCAGCGGGCTGCAGCCACGCGTGCCCAAGAAATATGTAAACCCAGCGTCCCTCTTTCCGAGCGTCGAGCACGGGTTCTCCCAGGTTGTCATCGCCAGCGGGGCAAAAACAGTGTTTATCTCGGGGCAGACGGCCTGGGATGCGAACAAACGAATCGTCGGCCGGAACCTGGGTGAGCAGGCACGGCAGGCCTTGCGCAATATCAAGGCCGCCGTTGAAGCGGCGGGCGGCACTCTGAGCGATATCGTGGCCTTACGGATCTATATCGTCGACATCGCCGAGAACGTTGACGCAGTCGGCGGCGCGCTCCGAGATGTGTTCCCGACCAATCCGCCGACCAGCACATGGATTGGCGTGTCATCGTTGGCAGTTCCGGAGTTTCTGATCGAGATTGAAGCGACCGCGGTCTTGGAGTGAGCAGTCCGCGACACCAATGTTTTGGATCTTCGCACTGCTTTTGCTGCTGGCCCTCGCTTCGATCCTGGTAGGTTTGCCGCTCGCGATCGGCCGCTGGTTTCAGCTCTCTTCCGGGCGCTACGCGGTCGGTTTGGCAATTCTGCTTTCGGTCCGTGTACGTGGACCGCACGCTGCAAAACCTCGCCCGCAGCGCCCATGAGCCCATTCGGGGGCTCATCGGGCGGCCGATCCCCAACAGCGGCGGCGATCACGTTTACACGCCCAAAGGGCAGGCCTACGAGAGAGCTGCCTTTGTGATCCCGTTTTGCCTCGCTTCGCTCGCGATCATCTACTGGAGCTCACAGCCTGGGACATTTTCATCTAGTACTTCCCGTCGTAGGCCTTCTGCAATGTCGGGATGTCGATCTTCTTCATCTGCAGCATAGCCTTCATGACGCGCTGCGACTTCGCGCCATCCTTGTCCTGAAGCATGTTGTTGAGAATCGTAGGCGTGACCTGCCACGACAAGCCGTATTTGTCCTTGAGCCAGCCGCACTCGACGATCTGTCCGCCTGCGGAGAGCTTGTCCCAGTAGTAGTCGACCTCTTTCTGGTCCTCGCAATTCACGACGAACGACACCGCCTCGGTGAACTTGAATTGCGGGCCGCCGTTGAGCGCCACGAATTCCTGTCCCGCGATCTCGAACGCCACGACCATGACCTGTCCCTTCGGACCCGGTCCAGCGTCGCCGTAGCGCGAGACGTTCTTGATTTTCGAATTCTTGAAAATCGAGGTGTAAAACTTCGCTGCTTCTTCCGCTTGATTGTCGAACCACAGGAACGGTGAGATTTTTTGCATAATGGAAGTATGACTTATCACATCGCGCTCGACTGCTAAGAATGCGACGGAAGATCCTGGTCGCATCGCTCCTTCTGATCGCCGTCGCCGTGATTGCGATGGTTTGGATCAACCGCCGCCCGATGGTCGTCGAGCGCGCGAACCTCGGCGGTCCACCCCCGCAAATCCGCGCACCGCGGACCTTGATCGGACAGCTCGCTCCGAGCTTCGCCGGTCTGGATCAGGACGGACGTGAGGTCAGCGCGCCGGCATTACGCGGGCGCGTCGTTGTGCTCAGCGTCTGGGCGTCATGGTGTCAGCCCTGCCTCAGGGAATTGCCACGCCTCGAACGCGAAGTCTACCAACGATTCCAGCCGCAGGCCGTCGTCGTCGGTGTCGGGCTGGGAGAAGGGCATGCGAAGGTCGTGGATTTCAATCGACGCGCAAGTCTGACTTTTCCGCTCCTGGCTGACCCGAACAGAAAGATCGCACGCCGTTTCGGCGCCGACCACGCCATTCCTCAAACCTTCGTGATCGATCGCTCCGGCGTCATCGTGTATCAGACGTTCGGTTACGACGAGCGGAATTTCGATCATCTCGCGGCAGCAGCGGAGCGAGCGATCGCGCGGCGCTAAGAACGGGCTCAGCAGAACTCGCCCCCCCCATGAAATTAGAATTAACTCATGCTCGACCATCGCTTAGAAGACACGATCGCACTGCTAGAACGCACTCCGGCAGCTCTCGGCGCTCTCCTTCGTTCGCTGCCCGATCGATGGACACTGCGCAACGAGGGCGAGAAGACGTGGAGTGCGTTCAACATCGTCGGACACCTCATCCACGGCGAGCGCACCGACTGGATCCCCCGCGCGCGAATCATCCTGCAATCCGGCGAGAGTCGCCCCTTTGATGCCTTCGATCGTTTGGCGCAGGAGCGTGAAAGCCGGGGTAAGTCGCTCGCGCAGTTGCTGGATGAATTCGCTCGATTACGTGCGGAGAATCTCGCGACCCTTCGCGCGCTCAATCTGCGGGCGGAGGACCTCGAGAAACGCGGGCGCCATCCTGCTTTGGGAGTCGTGACTCTTTCGCAACTGCTCGCGACCTGGGCAGCCCACGATTTGACGCATGTGCATCAGATCTCCAGAGTCATGGCGCACCAGTACCGCGAGCTGGTCGGTCCGTGGACGGCGTATCTGGGCGTCATGCGATGCGACGGCCACAGCGCGTGACAATTTTTGCATAATGCAGCGATGATTTATTACATCGCCCAGGTCAACATCGCGCGCATGCGAGCGCCACTCGACGATCCGGTGATGGCGGGATTCGTGGCGCGGCTCGATGAGATCAACGCGCTGGCCGACAACAGCAACGGATTCGTCTGGCGGCTGCAGACCGAGGCGGGCAATGCAACGTATTTGCGGCCGTACGACGACGATCGCATCCTCTTCAATTTCTCGATCTGGGAATCGATCGAGGCGCTGCGGACGTACGTCTACAAGACCGCGCACGCCGAGCTGCTCCGGCAGCGCCGCGAATGGTTCGAACAGTTCAGCGGCGCCTACGTCGCGCTGTGGTGGGTGCCGCGCGGCTACATCCCGGGCATCGACGAAGCGAAAAAGCGGCTGGCCCACGTCGAGGAGCACGGCCCGTCGCAGTTCGCGTTCACGTTCAAGACGACGTTTGCGCCGGACGCGAAGTACATCGAAGCGTTCGATTGGTCGATCTTCAAACCGTGTCCGACGATGGCCGGCTGATGGCGCAGACGGTCTTCCTGGTCACGCGATCTCGCGGCCCGCGCTGGAATGACTCGGTGTCGATGGAGCAGCAGGACCAGTGGCCGGCCCACGCCGACTTCATGGACGCGCTCAACGCTGAAGGCTTCCTCGCGCTGGTCGGTCCGGTCGAGGGCACGCGGTACGCGCTCCTCCTCGTGCATGCGCAGAACGAAGATCAGATTCATCAGCGTCTGTCGGAAGATCCGTGGAGTCACAACGGACTCCTCCAAACCACCGAGGTCCGCCGCTGGACCTTGCGCCTGGGAACGGTATGAGATATTTCTGCACGATGGCGCGAACTTTGATTTCGGTGCTGCTGTGCGCCAGCCTGATCATTCCCACCACGGTCGCGAATCGGGTCGCATCGGGCTGCTGCTCACAAACGCTTCACAAGTGCGCGATGTCGAAACACGCGCGACCGGAAATGCCGAGCGTAGCGGCGAGCCATCAGGCCTTGTGCATCACCTTTCGCGTCGAAGCGCTTCCGTCTCCCCCCACATTCCTGTGCCACACTGCGATTGCGCTCCACCCACTCCGCTGCGATCAGGACGTCGGCCTCCGCATTTGATTCTTCCTCGTTCGTGATCCGTTCACGATGAGGAGGAAATTGTGTACAAGAAATATATATACTTAATTATTCTGATCTGCGGACCCGCCTTCGCGCAGCACGAGCACATGCCGATGCCGCAGCAAAAGCCCATGCAGCACGATCTCGCTCACGATTTCCTGATGCAGCAAGCCTCCGGGACCAGCCATGACCCGGCCGCGGCATCGATGCACATGTCGATGACCATGTTCGAAGGATGGATGGTGATGTGGCACGGATCGGCATTCGTCAGCCAGGTCGTGCAGAGCGGTCGCGGCGGCGATCAGTTCTTCTCCACCAACTGGGCCATGGGCATGGCCGAGCGCCCGCTGGCGGGCGGACATGTGATGATTCGCTCGATGCTGAGCCTCGAGCCGCTGACGGTCAGAAAGCGCGGTTATCCGGAGCTGTTTCAGATCGGCGAAGGATTGATCGATCGCCAGCATGCACACGATTTGTTCATGGAGCTGGCCGCCGAATTTGCCGCCGACCTCGGCCATCAAACCGTCGGCTACATCTACGCCGCCCCGGTCGGCGATCCGGCGCTGGGCCCGGTCGCTTTTCCACATCGGGCATCGGCGGCCGAGATTCCGCAGGCGCCGCTGTCGCATCACCTGCAGGACTCCACGCACATCGCATCCAGCGTCCTGACCATCGGCGCGAAGCAGAACGCGTTCGGCGTCGGAATCAGCGGATTTCACGGACGCGAGCCGGACAACGACAACCGCTGGGATATCGACAAAGGAGGCATCGACTCATGGTCGGTGCGCGGGACATGGGACCCGAATCCGAACTGGAGTGCGCAATTCTCGACCGGTCATCTGCATCAGCCGGAGCGCGAAGCGCCGGGAAATATCCAGCGCACCACGGCGTCGATCGGGCATTCGACCGGCGACTGGTCGAGCACTCTGGTTTGGGGCTGGAATCACGAATCGGATCACGACGCACACTCGCTCCTCACGGAAACGAATCGGCGCTTCAACGTTTCGAACTACCTCACTGGACGATTCGAGATCGTGCGCGGCGTCAAGGCGCTGACTGGCGGCTACACCAAAGACATTTTCCGCAGCCGCGATTTACTCGGCGGCGTGGGCGGAAACGTCACGGTGTACCGCGCAGCGGGCGAACGTCCGACCAGCTTCTATGTGTTCGCACGGCTTCGATCGCCGGCAGCAAGTCACGCAGATCATTGATCGTTGCATCGGGCTTGATAACCAGATCGTGTTCGACCGGCGGCGCGACTGCCGTCCCGCGCTGCGGCGGCACAAAGTGGATCGCAGTCATCCCGCACTGCATCGCGCCGTGGACGTCGACGTAGAGGTTGTCGCCGACGAAGAGCATGGCATCGAAGTCGACATCGAGCGCTTGCCGCAGCGCCTCGAAGATCGATCGCTGCGGTTTGCATTCGCCGTGTTCGTTCGAGAAAACCATCGCGTCGAAGCGGAGTCCGAGGCGATCGAGGATGGCGCGGAGGGCGTAACCGGGGGTGCGCCCGGTGTTGCTGATCAATCCCAACCGGTAGCCGCGCGATCGCAAATCGCGAATGAGCTCCAGCGCGCCGGGAACGATCTCGGGAAGAAACTCGAAAATGGCGAAGGCGTAGGCCTCCTCGAGCGCCTGCGTCTCGGGTTCGTCGAGCTCGAGCTGCATGGCCTCGAGGAAATGATCGATCTGCTTGCGGCATGAGACATCCTTGTCGCGCGACCAGTACAGTTCCTGACAGCGGTCCCAAACATCGCGGTAGGGAGCCTCCATTTTCTCGATGGGCTGGCCGAGGATCTTCGCCATCCGCTCGAGACGCACTTGTTTATGCGTGCGGGTGAGGTCGGGCGGGTTGGTGATCAGCGTTTCCCAGAGATCGAAGCAGATTGCTTTGAGCGTCACTGCAGTTTCACCCGCCCGCCGAATCCATCTTCATATCCATGAAAATACTGCAGCGACTCCTCGGGATATTGCCAGCAGTAGTAGCCGCTGCCGTTGTCGAAATCGACGAGCCACAGTCCTTTGACCTCGATTCCCAGCTTCATGACCTCTTCGGCCCACTTCGCGACGATGTGCTGGCCGGCGTCGCGCGGAGCGTCGCTGGCCAGCGCTTCGACTTCGTCGACCGCGCCATTGGTCAGGCGCTGGACCTCGGGCAAGAGTGCCGCAGCGTCCTCGTACGTGAAGATCTTTTTCAAACGGGCGCAATCGTACGTCATCCTGAGCCGCGGAGACGGCGAAGGATCTCCTTCACGGCCATTGAGATCCTTCGCTTCGCTCAGGATGACGTTCGCGGCCCTGGTGCCATTTGTGCTAAAACGCCACGTGCACTCAGGTAGCCCGCAGCAAACCTGATGGAGGAAAGACCGATGTCGGTTGAGGAAAGGGTCAAATCAATCATCGTCGAACAACTCGGAGTCGACGCGGACGAAGTTACCGCTGACGCGTCCTTCGTCGAGGACCTCGGCGCCGATTCGCTCGACCAGGTCGAGCTGATCATGGCCTTCGAAGAGGAGTTCGGTGTTGAGATTTCCGACGACGAGGCCGAGAAGATCCGGAAGGTCAAAGACGCGGTCGACTACATCGAGAAGCGCGCCAAAGCATCGTAAGCGACTCCTGCTCCATCTCCCATCACCATGAACAAGCGCCGCGTCGTCGTCACCGGGATCGGCATGATCTCCCCCCTCGGAATCGGGAACCAGACAACGTGGCAGGGGTTAATCGAAGGTCGCTCCGGCATCGGGCGCATCACGAAATTCGATCCCTCCAGCTTCGCCTGCCAGATCGCGGGCGAAGTGCGAGGCTTCAATCCCGAAGAGTGGATCGAAAAGAAGGAAGTCAAGAAATCTGACACTTTCATTCACTACGCCATCGCGGCCGCGCAGATGGCGGTCGATGATTCCGGACTCGACACCAAGAAAGAAGACTCCGATCGCTTCGGCGTCATCATCGGATCGGGCATCGGCGGCCTTCCGCTGATCGAGGAGATGCATAAGAAAATGCTCGAGCGCGGACCGAGCCGCATCTCCCCTTTCTTCATTCCGGGACTCATCGTCAATCTGGCCGCCGGCCACATCTCGATCCGATTCAACTGCCGCGGACCGAGCTCGGCACCGGCGACCGCCTGCGCCACCGGCGCGCATGCCATCGGCGACGCCTACAAGATCATCCAGCGCGATGAGGCGGATGTGATGTTCGCGGGGGGGAGTGAGGCGGTGGTCACGCCGCTGGCGGTGGGCGGCTTTTCGGCGATGCGGGCGCTCTCGACGCGCAACGACGATCCCGAGCATGCGTCGCGGCCGTGGGACCTCAATCGCGACGGCTTCGTGATGGGCGAAGGCTCGGGCGTTCTGCTCATCGAGGAACGCGAACGCGCGCTCGAGCGCGGCGCGAAGATCTATTGCGAGTTGACGGGCTACGGCATGTCGAGCGACGCGTACCACATCACCTCGCCGTCCGAAGATGGCGCCGGGATGACCCGCGTGATGCAGCGCGCGCTAAAAGATGCTACATTAAACACTACTGATATTCAGTACATCAATGCGCACGGTACGTCGACTCCGGTGGGCGATCGCATCGAGACGCTCGCCATCAAGACCGTCTTCGGCGATCACGCCTACAAACTCGCGGTCAGCTCGACCAAGTCGATGACCGGGCATCTTCTGGGTGCGGCGGGCGGGTTGGAGGCCGCCATCTGCGCCCTGGTGCTGCAGAACGGCATCCTGCCTCCGACGACCAACTATGAGACTCGCGATCCGGAGTGCGATCTCGACTACGTGCCCAACAAATCGCGGCCGATGAAAGTGCAGCACGTTTTGTCGAATTCGTTCGGCTTCGGCGGGACGAATGCATCCTTGATTTTGTCTGCGCATGAGTGAGCCCCTCACCCGCCGCTTCGCGGCACCCTCTCCCCGCTTGCGGGGAGAGGGACGGGGTGAGGGACATGACTCCTTCTCCCCCGCCTGGTGGATCCGCGGACCACACGCACAAACGTGCTGGGGCCGCCTGACGCGTCGGCGCCGGGCGATCGCGATGCGGCGCGAGATCCTGCCTACGCCCGATGGCGACGATCTGATCGTCGATCATCTCGATGGTTCGCATTTTCGCTACCTTCTCCTGCACGGCCTGGAAGGAAGCTCGAACTCGGTGTACATGCAGGGATTGATGCGCATCATCGCGGGTCTCGGGTTTGCGGCCACGGCCATGAACTTCCGATCGTGCGCGCGCGATCCGAAAAATCTCTCGCGGATGCTGATGAATCGCACCGCCTGGCTCTATCACTCCGGCGATACGCGCGACCTCGATTTTCTCGTTCGCAGCATGCCCAAGGATCTGCCCATCGTTGCGATGGGGGCCTCGTTAGGCGGCAACGTGCTGCTGAAGTGGCTGGGCGAAAATCCGGCCCAGGACATCATCAAGGCTGCCGCCACGATGTCGGTGCCGTACGACCTTTCCGCCGGCGCGCGCGCCCTCTCCATCGGCGCAGGGCGTTTTTACACCGCACAGTTTTTTCAGACCATGAAGCGCAAGACCGTGTCGGTCGTTCAGCGGTTCGGAGTGAAGCTCGACGTGCCCGGCGCGATGCGGGCGCGGACATTTCACGACTTCGACAACGCGTCGACCGCGCCGCTGCACGGTTTCCGCGACGCCGACGATTACTACGAGCGCGCCAGTTCCTTGCCGTTCCTGCACGCCATCACCACGCCCGCGCTCTGCATCAGCGCGGAAGACGATCCCTTCCTCCCCGTCGAAGCGCTGCGACGGGCCCAGGCGGCGGCCTCGAAGTCAGTCGAATTCCGCGTGTCGCCCCGGGGCGGCCACACCGGCTTCATCGCCGGAAGCGTTCCCTGGCGCGCGGAGTATTGGGCGGAGGAGCTGATGGTCGGGTGGGCGGCGGAGCGGGCCGGAATAGCTGGCTAACGTATGGTATTGCGTCTGGCATGGTGAAGACGACCATTTATTTGCCCGAGAAGCTGAAGCGGCAAGTGAAACGCGCGGCCGCCCGCTCGAAACGCTCCGAGGCCGAGGTCATTCGGGCGGCGATCGAGCGCGCGATGCAGTGAGAACTAGCCCCGAAACCGAGATTCCCGCTCTTCGATCATGGGCTTGGTGACCCGACGATCGCGAGCGCGTCGACGAGCTCCTTTGGAAGAACCGCGACCGGTGATCCTGCTCGACGCCAGCGCTCTTCTTGCGGCGCTTTATCCTGATCAGCGTGGCTATGAAGAATGCGCAAAACGCGATCGGGAGCTCGGACGCTCCACGCATCTTGTCTCCGTTCGTGTTAGCAGAACTCGACTACTTGCTCGTGCAATGGAGCGGGCCATCCCACGAACTGCGTTTCCTCACTGAGGTCACACGGGGCGTTTTCCATCTGCCGTTCGACACGGAGGACGTGGACGAGGCGATAGCCGTCATTCAAACCTACCACGACCTGAACATCGGCCTGGCGGACGCATCGATCGTTGTTCTCGCGAACGGTTATGGATGCCGAGATGTCCTGACGCTCGACGAGCGTCATTTTCGTCCGTTGCGGACGCGACGCGGCGCTTTCCGCATCTTGCCGGCAGACGCGTAAAATCGACCCGTGACCATCACCGAAGCTGCCCGACGCGCCGGCGTGCGCGAACGCTTTGCGGCCTTCATCGCGGAAAGGCATCCGTTCGCTCTCAAACCGGCATTGACGGCCTTCGACCGCGGCGGCGATTTCGAGCAGGCATTGCGCGAGGCGCTGATCCCCCACAGCGGGATCGCCATTCCCGAGACCACGCCCGGCGTTTCGGCGAGCGAGCGGCTGCAGCAGGCGGTTAGTGAAGTCATCGACGCATGCCACGGGTTTGTCCGGCGCGAAGAGATCATCGAGTCGCTGACCGCCGACGAGAAGAGCGAGATGCTGCACGGAATGATCCTGACCCGCGCGCTCGACAATCGCCTCAAGCAATTTTTCACCAGTGGCGAGGTTCGCTGGGGCACTGCCACCTTTCAGGGCAAAGGATTTCGTTCGTTAGGCCAGGAAGCGATCTATGCCGCCGGCCTTCGACTGCGCCGTGGAGCAGGCGGCGATGTCATCGCCCCCATGATCCGCGACCTCGGCGCCGTGCTCGCGATGCACAACGCGCCCGAAACGATCCGCATGGTCCTCAACGCCCAGATGGGCAAGGCCGGCCCGCCCATGCACGGAAAGGACCTGCACATCGGCGACTTCGAGCACGGAATTCTTCCGCCGATGGCGCCGCTCGGCAGCCCATCGCTGACGATCGCCGGCCTTGCCATGGCGTTCAAGCTCCAGAAGAGTCAACGGGTCGCGGTCTCCTTCATCGGCGAAGGCGGAACTTCGCTGGGCGAGTGGCATGAGGCCATCAACGCCTGCGCCGCGCGCAAGCTGCCCGCGATCTTCTGCGTGCAAAACAATCAGACCGCGCTCGCCACGCCGGTGCCGGAACAATCGGCGGTGCGCGTGTTCGCCGACAAGGCCTCAGGCTACGGCATCCCGGCCGTCACCATCGACGGAACCGACCCGGAGCAGATCGCGGCCGCCTTCGCGTGGGCGGCCGAGCGCGCGCGGGCGGGTGAAGGTCCGACCCTCATCGAGCTGGTGGCCATGCGCATGTGCGGCCATGCCCATCACGACGACATGCTGTACCTCGGCAAAGACCCGCAGCCGTCGTGGTCCTATCCCCAGTTGAGCGAAGGCGGCTACGCCGATCGAGCAGCGTACGAATTCTGGAGCGCGCGCGATCCGATCGCGACCTACGCCGCGAAACTCGAAGTCGACATCGAGCGTTGGAAACGCGAAGCAGAAGAGCTGGTCGAACGCGAAGCGCGAGCGGTGATCGACGCGCCATGGCCGGAAGCGACTGTTGCGCGGCAAGGGGTTATTGTCGCCGCCGAGGTCGGCGGCGCTCCACTGAAAGTCGTAGACGCCCCTCCATTCGATCCCAAAGGCAAGACATTTCTCGAAGCCGTGATGCTCGGCGTCGGCGACGCGCTTCGGAATGATCCGAGAACATTCGTGTACGGCGAGGATGTGGGGGGAAAGTACGGCAACGCCTTTCTGCTTCTCAAGCCGCTGCTGAGCGAGTTCGGCGATCGCATCCTCAACTCGATTCTTTCCGAGGGGGCCACGATCGGGGTGTGCGTTGGGGCGGCGCTGGCGGGAATGCGGCCGATCGGCGAAATCCAGTTCAACGACTTCGTCGCGACCGGCTTCAATCAGCTTGTCAACAATGCCGCCAAGGTCCGCTACCGCTGGGGCGGATCGGTGCCCATGGTTCTGCGCATGCCGTGGGGCGGATTGCGTCATGCCGGTCCGTATCACTCGCAAAATACCGAAGCGTGGTTTTATCGAACGCCGGGTCTCAAGATCGTCGTGCCGTCAACGCCGCACGACGCGCGCGCGTTGATGGCTGCGGCGGTCGCCGATCCCGATCCCGTTCTGTATTACGAGCACATCGCGCTGTATCGCGACCCGCGGGTGAAGCAGATGATCGGGGATGAGAAGATTCCCATCGGCAAAGCGGCGCTGCGCCGCGCCGGCGATCGCCTGGCCATCATTTCTTATGGCGCGTACGTGCACGTCGCCATGCGCGTGGCTGAGAAGGTCGATGCGGCCGTACTGGACCTGCGGACGCTCGCGCCACTCGATCGTGAGGCGATCCTGGCGCTGGTTCGCCACTGCAATCGCGTGATGATCATTCACGAGGACACGCGCACCGGATCGATCGGCGAGTCGATCGCGGCGATCATCCAGGAGGAAGCGTTCGAGTTTCTCGACGCGCCAGTTCGGATCATCGGCGCCCTCGATACGCCCGTCCCTTATTCGCCTCCGCTGGAGGAAGAATTTCTGCCCAGCGAAGAGGAGATCGAGCAGGCCGCGCGGGAGCTCATCGCGTATTAGCGGCCGGGTCGATGACCTTCAAATGCGCGAAGTAATCGCGGTAGAAGCCGCGATCGCGCGTCATCAATCGATCGGCCTGCTCCAGCGCATGTGCGCCCACGAGAAAATCGGCGACCACTCTGTGACGTTGTCCGCCGCCATCGAGATATCTGCGCCATGCGCGAGCGGAAGTCAGGGTCGTCTTTTGCTCGATCGGAGAAAACTCGACCCCGAGCCTGGCCATCGCTTCGATGAATTCTTCGTGGCGGTGAAAAACGACTGCCGTCTCGGTCCAGACGACCTCGCAGGCGATCAGCGCACCTTGGGACAGGCAGCGGCGCATCAGGTTGGCTGAGGGCACTCCGAATTTGGCATCCGCCCCGAAGATGTCGATCAGGACCGACGAATCGACGGCGGTGATCACGGTTTGTGAGGGCGAAGACGCTCCATGATCTTGTCGGTGCTCCGATGACCTGCCGCGCCGAAGACGGCGCTGACAGGATCCTGGACTGTTTCCTTGATGGCAATCAGTTTATCGCCGTCGGTTTCGAAGCGCAGACGCGTTCCCGCTTCGATCCCCAGTTTCTTCCGGATCGCTCTCGGGATCGTCACTTGTCCTTTCTCTGTGACCGTGAAGTAAGATTTCTTACTTGTCATCATTTTACTTATTCATGAAATTCACAACCAGCGTGATCGGGATCGTTCCCTCGTCGCCCACGGGCTCGTTGACGAGAAACCGCTGACCATCAGCCGTTACATCCATCGGCCAGCCGCCTAACTTGACGCGATAGGAGAAGAGTTCCTTGGGAACGCCAGCCTCGAAATTCTTCCCGTCGGTGTGAATTGCGACCGACATCACCTTGTGTTCCGGCGTCACATAAATGATTTCGCGTCCTTTGCCAATCCAGCGGGCCTGATGTCCTCCGTTCGTCGAGACTTTCGCGACGAATGTCGCGTTTGGAAACGGCTGGACATAGACCTCCTGGCGTCCCGACTGGTCGGATGTGTACGAGAGCCAGTGTCCATCGGGCGAGAAACGACCGACAATATCCGGGAAAGGTGTGCCGACAACCTTGACGATCTTTCGATCGGGGATCGAGTAATAAAAGACGTCACTTCCATCGTGAAAGCAAATGTATTTGCCGTCGCGGGACCAATCGGTGACTGACGAGCCGGTGGTGGCATCGAATAGCTTTTCGGTCGTGCCGGAACCGCTCGAGTCGCGCTTGATTACCGCCCGCGTGCCAGTCTGCAAATCCTCGGCCGCGTAAACGATGTAGCGATCGTCGGCGCTCCAGAGAGCATTGTTCTCTGCGCCCGGATCCGACGTGAACCGCGTCGCGGTCTGGCGAACCATGTCGTAGATCCAGAGATCGGGTTTGCCGTTGGCGGCGTTGATTTCATACACGACATGGCGGCCGTCGTGCGCCAGCGAGGGACGTTGATAATCGGCCGGATCGCCGATCGTGCCGAGGACCTTCCCGGTTCGATCGTGCCACACGAGCTGCGAATGCTCTCCTCCCCCTCGGACGTACGCCAGGACACCGTTCGATGAAATTCCGAAACAGGCCGTTCCGAACAACGTGAAATTGTTGATGTTGTCGGTAATCACTGTCGCTTCGCCGTGCAATTCGAGTTTTTTCAAATCGAAGGGCTGCGCCACCAGAGCGCGATCGCGGCAGTACAAAAGATGACCGGTTTTCGAGTAGCTCGCTGGCAAATCCGAGGTCACAACGAGCTTGCGTTCGTTGCTATCGAGGCTGCCGACATAAACGTGTCCGCTTTCAGACGTTCCGTACATGGTCGCGACGTAGAGAAAGTGTTTCCCATCCGGCAGGAATGAAGGCCAGCGATGGCTCGTCTCGTGTGCCGGATCGACTTTCGTGACCTCGACCGGAATGCCGCCCGACGCCGGCACGCGGTACAAACCGTGGCGTGCGTTGTGATGGAAAAGAATGACGCCTTCCGAGTTCCAGGTGCCGCCGATGCCTCGCTGAGCAAAGTCGGTGATCACTTGCGAGGGGCCGCCGGCCGCCTCGATTCGCTTCAGCTTTCTGTCGGCGCCATCGAAGTACGCGATCGACCGGCTGTCGGGCGACCAGAATGGAGCGTATCCATCGACTCCAAGATCCTGCGTCGCGCCGTTGTCCAGCCGATAGACGTAGAGATGACTTCTCGTAACGGCTCTTGGCCTGGCAACGAACGCGACACGCGACCCGTCCGGCGAAACGGCAGGCGGACTCACGGTGAGTGAGAATTCGCCGTTCTCGGGCGGCAGGATCGAAGCTTCCACGCGGCGCGGCGGCTCGACGGTCGCGCGATACCACAGATACGCAAAAGCGCCTGTCGCGACGACCAGCGCTGCCATGATCGCTCGCGTGATCCATGCTCCAAGCGCAGTTTTCTTGCGCGTCTGCGGTGACGCTTCGGAGATCCATCGCAATTCGGCCGCAACGTCGTGCGCCGATTGGAATCGCTCATCGGGATCCTTTTGCAGGCACGTGCGCACGAGGCGATCGAACGGCACGGGCGTCATCGGCTGGATCGTCGTAATCGGCTGCGGCTCGGCGGTCAGGATCGACGCGATCAGGCTGGCCTTCGACTTCCCCTCGAATGCCTTCTTCCCTGTCGCCATCTCGTACAGCACCACGCCCAACGCGAAGATGTCGGTGCGTGCATCGGCGGGTGCGCCTTCGATCTGCTCGGGCGCCATGTATTGGAACGTGCCGATGATCGCTCCTTCCTGCGTGAGTGGCTTGTGCTGGGTCGCGCCGTCGATGTTGAAGACCGAGGCCGGCTTCGCCAGACCGAAATCCAGCAGTTTGGCGCCGCTCTTCGTGAGCATGATGTTGCCGGGCTTGAGGTCGCGATGGACCACGCCCGCTTTGTGGGCTTTGTCGAGCGCGCCGGCGATCTCGATTCCGTAGCGCAGCACCTGCTCCATCGGCATCGGACCCTTGGCCAATCTGTCGGCGAGCGTCTCGCCCTCCAGCAGCTCCATGACGAGGTATCCGTCGCCGACGTCGTAGAGCGTGCAGATGTGCGGATGATTGAGCTGCGAGATGGTCTTCGCTTCGCGCTCGAAGCGGATCTTGAATTGCGCGTCGTGGGCAAATTCGGCGGGAAGGACTTTGATCGCTACGCTGCGTTCCAGCCGCGTGTCGCGAGCCTTGAACACCTCTCCCATCCCACCCGCCCCGAGCGGCGCGATGACCTCATAGGGTCCTAAACGGCTACCCGCGGCGATGGACATTGGACGTGTGGTCGGAATTGTAACGCCTAGTGGCGGTCGAGCTCGCTTTGCCAGTTGACCACGACCGTGATCGGAATCGATCGCTTGTCAGCCGGAACGGTGTTCATGAGGAACCGCTTGCCATCGCGCGTGACGTCGTACTCGCGCTCTTCGTCGCGCGCCGGACGCAGGACGACGTCGAAAAGATACACCGGCGTTCCGGGCTTCAGCGTGCCGCTGGACGTATCGATGGAAACGGACATCATCCGCCCTCCGGCGCCGAGATAGAACAGCTCCCGCTCGTCGCCACGCCAGGTCGGTTGTGTTCCTCCATCTGCGGTGATCTGCACGCGCGAGCCGCCGCCGGGATAGCGGGCGGCATACACCTGATACATCCCCGACTCGTTCGAGACATACGCGACCCAGCGTCCGCTCGGAGAAAAGGCGGGCCCGATTTCATTGAACGGTGTGGCAACGAATGGCGTAGGAGTTCCGGTATCGAGCGGAAGCGCGAAAATGTCGTTCTGGGTCTGACCGGAAATGCGCCGAAACAGGAGTACGCGACCGTCGGAAGAGATGTCTTCGGCGAAATCGGGATTCCCAGCGCTCATCAAGAGCTGCTTTTCCTCGAGTCCCTCGAGTGCTTTGATGAAGAGGCTCGGAAATCCGAGACGGTTGGAAGAAAAGATCACCCGAGTTCCGTCGGGCGTCAGCACACCGCCGAACTCGTCTCGCGGATGAAATGTCACACGCCGCGGGACCGCTCGCGCGACGTCAAAGAGCCAAAGGTCGAGCGTGCCGGTGACGGGATCCGGTGCTGCGTAGAGAATCCCTCGTCCATCACGGGTCAGCCGCGGACTCGTGTAAGCGCTTGGAGTCGCGAGTGCCGGTTCGCTGCGTCCATTGCGATCGAACCATTCCAACCTGCCCATGTGGTAAGCCGATCCGAAGGCCAGAACGCCGCTGCGCGAGGCGCTGAATACGCCGAAGCCGGAGGCGTGGTAAGCGACCGGCTCACTGATGACCGGCGACGCCTCCCCCTCCAACTGCAGCGCGCGGAGGTTGAACCGCTGCATCACCAGCCTCTGATTGCGCAGAAACAGCAGGTATCCGGGATCGACAAACGTTACATTCGACGAGGTATCCAGCAGACGCCGCGGCAGGGGTGAGTCGAGCGACGCAAGGTTGAGGGTCTCGCCCAGTCTCTCGCCGACTGATGGTGTCCGGATGAGAAAAATGAAGTGCTTTCCGTCGGGAAGAAAGCAGGGTAGCCGATGCGAGGACTCGTGGCGCGAAGCGTCCAGGGTCGTGACCTGCCGTACACTCCCGCCGCTGGCTGCGACGCGATAGATCGGCGAATTCCCCGCCGGCGCAAAGATGATGTCGTTGTTCACCGACCAGCTTCCTCCGCGGCCAAATGAAGCCGGACAGAGGATCTGCGGCGAACCGCCGCGAACGTCGATGCGTTTGAGGTAACCGCCCGCGAAGAAGCCGACCGATTTCGAATCGGGTGACCAGAAGGGAAAGCCGGCTCCGTCGGTGCCAGGCAGCGCGACCGCCTCGCTGGCCGAGAAATCGCGCAGCCAGAGCATGACGCGGGCGCCGCCTTCGTCCATGGCGGCGAAGACCATGAAGCGACCATCGGGCGAAACTGCCGGCGGTCCGAGGTTGTAGTTGACGGCGTAAGTCCAGCCGTGAGGCGCTGTAACGCTGAAGCGGATCGTGCGCTGCGGTGTGTTAGGGCGAAACGCAATGATGCCGAGGAGCGCAGCGAGGATCACAGCCGCCGCCACCATCCACGGCAGCAGCGGCGTGCGCTCCGGCTTGCCGACGGCAGGCTGCTGCGCTTGCAGCAGCTCCCATCGCAGATCGGCGGCGCACTGCCAGCGATCATCACTATTTTTAGCTATGCATTTACGTACGATATTCTCGAAGGAGACCGGAGTGAGAGGCTGGATCTCCGAAATCGGTTTCGGTTCGCCTCTCACGATTGCTGCGATGAGGCTGGTCTTCGTTTTCCCCTCGAAGGCGCGTTTGCCGGTCGCCATCTCGTACAGCACTACCCCTAACGCGAAGATGTCGGTTCGGGCGTCCGCTTGCTCGCCTTCGAGTTGCTCGGGGGCCATGTACTGGAATGTCCCGACGATCGTGCCTTCCGCGGTGAGAGGCTTGTTTTCTGTGGCATCGAATGCCGCCGAGGTCGGCGGCGCTCCACCTTTCGCCAGTCCGAAGTCGAGCAGCTTCGCCCCCGATTTCGTGATCATGATGTTGCCCGGCTTCAGATCACGATGTACGATTCCGGCGCGATGCGCTTTGTCGAGAGCGTCGGCGATCTCGATGCCGTAGCGCAGCACCTGCTCGAGCGGCAATGGTCCCTTTGTCAGGCGGTCCGCCAGCGACTCCCCTTCCAGCAGCTCCATGACGAGATAGTTCTCGCCGACGTCGTACAAGGTGCAGATGTGGGGATGATTGAGCGACGAGATCGATTTCGCTTCCCGCTCAAAGCGCTGCGCGAATTCCGGTGGAACGATCTTGATGGCGACGTTGCGATCCAACCGCGTGTCCCGCCCCCGCCACACCTCCCCCATCCCGCCCGCCCCGATCGGCGCGACGATCTCGTACGGCCCGAGGCGGCTGCCGGAGGATATCAATGCGCGCCTCGGATGGCAGGCCAGTTCAGCACTACGACAATTGGCGCGTTCGGCTGATCGAGGACCATGTCATTGATCAGGAATCGCTGCCCATCTGCGGAAACATCATACGAACGCTCGCCGGTGTATCGCGCCCGCGTTTGGAACAGTATCTGTGGAGACTGCACGAGAAGGTCGTTACCGTTCTCTCCGATGGCAGCCGACATCATTTTGCGGTCGGCGGAGAGGAAAAAGATCTCCCGGCCATCGCGGCGCCAGCGAGGCTGTGTTCCTCCGCCGCCGGTCGAGGAGATCTGCCATCGACCTGTCATGGACGGAAAGCGACTGATGTAGAGATCGGGTCGCCCAGACTCATCCGACGAGTACGCGATCCACTTTCCGTTAGGCGAAAGCTGTCCCTCTTTTTCATTCGCCGATTCGCGGAGCAACGGTGTGACGCGGCCATCGGTCAAGTTAAACACTGCCAGATCCCACTTCGTGGACTGGTTGTGAGTCTGCAGGATGATCAGCTTCCCATCGGCAGACCAATCGGTCGGCTGTTCCAAGGCCGGCGACGCGACCAGAGGCTTCTCGTCTCCGCCGAAGGCCTTCAGGAAAACATCTGCGACGCCATTCCGATTGGTGTCGAACACGATCATTTTGCCGTCAGGCGACCAGGCCGGAATGTGATCAAACGTCGGGAAGTATGTGAAGCGTGTCGGCGCCTGCGACGCCAGGTCGTAGAGCCAGATGTTGGAGATCCCAGTATCGGGATCGCGCCGCGTCACCGCGACGCGGGAGCCGTCTGGCGAGAGGCGCGGGTCTTCGTAATCGTCAGGCGCACCGATCGCCGAAAGAACCTTCCCATGCCGATCATGCCATGTGAGATGCGACGTTGCCGGACTGCCGCCCTCCACATACGCCAGGACTCCGCCGTTCGACGCCGAGAAGATGCCGATGCCGGTGTTCCGATACATCTGCACGTGATCGGCGACCGGAAACGGCTCACCGTTCGCGCGAAGACGCCCGGCATCGAAGGGCAGCGCCATCAGATTGCCTTCACGGATGTAAAGCAGACAGCCCGGCTCGACATAGATGGCCTGCGAGTTGGCGGTCAACAGGGGTGTCCGGCGCGTATCGTCGAGTGAGCCAAGGAAGATCGGTTGCAGGCTCCCGCGGGCCATGCTGCTGCTGAACTGCATGAAGAGGAAATGCTTGCCATCCGGCAGAAAGGTTGGCCATCGATGGCTCAACTCGCCCGAACCGGTGTCGAGGCGGGTGACAGGCGAAGGCTGCCCTCCACTCGCGGAAATCCGAGAGAGCACGTCGTACTGTCCGGCAGCAAAGAGGATCGTACCTTCGCGGTTCCAGGCGCCGCCACGGCCGGTCGGGGCGTCACACAGCGCCGTCACAGCGCCGCCGGTGACCGGTACGCGCTTCAGTTTTCCATCGGCGAAGAACCCGAGGTTCTCACTGTCGGCAGACCAGAAGGGATACGAAGCTCCAGTGGTTCCGGACAGAGGTTGGGCGGAGACCGATTCAATCTTCCGGACGTAAAGCTGTTTCGCGCCGTCAGCGGTAGTGGCCACGAACGCGATCCAATTCCCGTCCGGTGAAATCGTGACCGGTCCTGCATCGCGGCCGGCGAAGTTGAAGGCGGCATTGGGCGGCGGATCGACAGCGAATCGCATCGTGCGAACACCCGGCCGCCGGCTGCGTTCCCAACTTACCACTGCAGCCGCGGCGATCGCCACGACCGCAAGCAACAGCCAGGCGATGGCTTCACTCTTGCGCCGGCGCGCCGCGACCGGCCTCGACTCCTCGGCGATCCAATGAAGCTGCGCCGCGATGTCATGAGCCGACTGCCATCGCTGATCGGGTTCCTTCGCGAGGCAGGTACGCACGACCCGATCGAAAGCAGGCGGGGCCATCGGCTGCATCGCAGTGATCGGTGAGGGTTGCGCCGTCATGATGCTGGCGATCAGGCTGGCCTTCGATTTCCCTTCAAATGCTCGCTTGCCGGTTGCCATCTCGTACAGAACCGCGCCAAACGCGAAGATGTCCGTGCGCGCGTCGGCTTGCTCACCCTCGAGCTGCTCGGGTGCCATGTACTGGAACGTGCCGAGGATCGTGCCTTCGGCGGTCAACGGTTTGTGTTCTGTTGCATCGAATGCCGCCGAGGTCGGCGGCGCTCCACCTTTCGCCAGTCCGAAGTCGAGCAGCTTCGCGCCCGATTTCGTGATCATGATGTTGCCCGGCTTCAGGTCGCGATGCACGATTCCGGCGCGATGCGCCTTGTCGAGCGCGTCGGCGATCTCGACGCCGTAACGCAGCACCTGCTCGAGCGGCAATGGTCCTTTTGTCAGGCGGTCCGCCAGCGACTCGCCTTCCAGCAGCTCCATGACCAGATAGTTCTCGCCCACGTCGTACAGCGTGCAGATGTGAGGATGATTGAGCGACGAGATCGATTTCGCTTCCCGCTCGAAGCGCTGCGCGAATTCCGGTGGAACGATCTTGATGGCGACGTTGCGATCCAACCGCGTGTCCCGCCCCCGCCACACCTCCCCCCTCCCGCCCGCCCCGATCGGCGCGACGATCTCGTACGGCCCGAGGCGGCTGCCGGAGGAAATGGCCATGAGATGTGGCCAGATTCTATGGCTTCGGGGGTCATTCCGAGCGCTAAACGCTCGGGATGCCATCGTCCCCTACGCTCCGCGATAGACGCGGCGGACCCATGCCGCCTCATCCAGCGGCAGCGGATCGCCGACTCTGCTCGCTGCCTCGACCTGTTTTGGATTGCGCTGGCCGAGCAGAACCGTGGCGGTCGGATTTCCGGTCAGGAGCGCGCCGATCACGGCGTGCAGAACCGGCTCCTGGCGATCGGGAAACCGCTTTCGCATCTCCTCGTTCGCCAGGCGCATGCGCTTGATGAAAGCGGCGTCGCGAAATTCCGGGATGCCGCTGCGAAAATCACCGGTCGGGAACGGGTGCGGCTGATCGTATTTGCCCAGCAGCAGCCCATGTTTGAGCGGTGAGAAGAACGCCACGCCGAGGTCGTGCTCATCGACCCAGCGCTTGAGACCGCTCGATTCGTAATCATCGTCGATCAGATTCCGATACGGCTGCACGACGTCGGGATCGACGCGCTCGATGAAACGCATGATCTTCGATGCGTCCCAGTCCGACAGACCGATGAAGCGAATCTTTCCTTCCTCATGAAGCTTTCGCATGGTCGCGAGAGCGTCGGGGAAGTACTGATCGTTGGGACCGAAATCGCAGTGGTGGAAGTAGTACAGATCGAGCCGATCGGTGCGCATGTTTCGCAGCGATCGTTCGCACTGCGAGCGCATGAACTTCGCATCGTAGAAATGTTTCGACGGCCCCTTCACCCAGCCGAATTTCGAGGCCAGGAAGATCGCATCGCGCGGCACCTCCCCGAACACCTGTCCAATCAGCTCCTCGGCGTGACCGTTGCCGTAAGCGTCGGCAGTGTCCCAGTGCGTGATGCCGCAGCGGTATGCGGCCATCAGCGCCTCCTTGGCCAGGCCATCGTCGTGGCCGCTCCAGCCGACCGACGCCCCTTCGCTGACATTGGGGCCGCCATGACCCCATGTGCCCAGCGACACGGTCGGAACGCGAGTATCGGTGCGGCCGAAGCGGATGGTGCGCATGTTGAGTGTCCTTCTCCCGGAGGGGGCCCCTCACCCGGCGCTTCGCGCCACCCTCTCCCCGCTGCGCGGGGCGAGGGATCTTACCAATCACAGATCCTCGATGCGCAACGCCGCGCCGTGCCAATATTTTTTGTATCGTGCGGCGGCCGTCTCCGATGGCTTGTTCAGTCTTCTCTGCGCCTCTGCCAGCCCGAAGAGCGAACGCGGATTGTTCGGATTGCGTTTCAAATCCTCGCTGAATACTTTCTCGGCTTCACCGAATTGGCCCGCGCGCATCAAGGCTGCGCCGAGCGTCTCGCGTGCCGGATAGAACCAGTCGGGCGGCTCGTCGTAGTCGAGAGCGTCTTCTGATTCGACGGCGCGTTGATATGCGCGAATTGCTTTTGTCCGATCGCCTTTCGCTTCCGCAATCCTGCCGTCGAGGATTTCCACCGCCACTTTTGCGATTTCCTTTGGCGAATTCTGGAACACGCCGGGATCATCGCCGAGGGTCTTGCGGGCATTTTCGAACTCCACCTGTTCGCGTTCTGCTGCCGGCACGTCGCCAAGCTGTGCGAATGCAACCGCACGCGCGAAGCGGGTCAGGGTGGTGACATCGGACCGGCAGTCGCCATCGGCGCGCGAATGACATCGCTCCACTTGCCGAAGCGCGCGAGGATGAGAAGTGGAGTGGCGGCCGCCGACTCGAGCATCGGCATCTCTTTCGCCGCCGCGGTGGCGTTGGTGCCGAATTCGTCTCCGAGGCGTTTGGCATCGGCGAAGCGGCCTTCCATCGCGTACGACGCCGCACCGAACTGCAGGTTGTGGTTGTAGTACATCAATGGATAGATCCCTTCGTTGCCGTGCTTCGCGAAGAATTTGCGATCGGCGGAGGCCGCACTCTCGTTCGCCTTCGCAGCGCCGGCGTAATTTCCGGTCCGATGGTAGATGTGCGCCGGCATGTGAACGAGATGTCCCGACGCCGGCGCGAGTACGTTGAGACGATCCGCCGCTTTGAGGGCGCGCTCCGGATGCGGCGATGCCTCGACGGCGTGGATGTAGTAATGATTCGCCCCCAGATGCCGCGGATTGCGCCGCAGCACGGACTCGAGGACTGCCACGATCTCCTCGGTCTGCGGCGCCGGCTTCCCTTCGTGCGACCAGAATTTCCACGGGCGCAGATCCATCATGCTCTCGGCGTAGAGCGTCGCGATGTCGAGATCGTCGGGATATTTTTTCGAGAGCTCCCCCATCGCCTGACTGTAGTCGGCGGCCAGCTTCTTCAGATCGGCATTCGGATCGTTCGAGTATCGCTTCGCGAGAACCGCGATCACGTCGCGTTCTTTCGGTGATGCCTGCTTCTTCAACGCCGATTGCACGGCCTCGTACGCCTGCTTTTCGCGATCGGGATCGACGTCGAGATTGATGTTGGGTCCGAGCGCCAGAGCGACGCCCCAGTCCGCCATTGCCAGGTTCGGATCGCGTTGCGCCGCCTCCTGGAACGACTTGACGGCCGCCTCGTGGTTGAAACCGTAGAGGTACGCCATCCCCTGATCGAAGCACCCCTGTGCCTCCGTATTTTTCGTACTGACAGCAAAGTGGACCTTGCCGAGGCCGGGCTCGATTGCGGCGACCACGAGGATCGCCAGGGTTGGAAAAAACATGAACGACTCCTCCGTTTTTTGCGTGAATCTTAACTTGGCCTTGACAATCTGTCCCGGCTGAATGAGCATTCATTCAGTCATGGCTCGGCAGTCCCTGGCCAGGTCCGAGGTTTCTCGGCCACAGAGCAAACGGGAGCGGATCCTCCGCGCGGCGACCGACGTCTTCGCGCAACGCGGCTATTTCAACGCCAAGGTCTCGGAGATCGCCAAGGCCGCCGGCGTTGCCGATGGCACCATCTACCTCTATTTCGACGGCAAGGAAGATCTGCTGACCAGCATCTTCCGGGAGCACACGCGCAACTACCTGCAGTCGCTCGAGCGGGACGTCGCCAACGTCATCCGCCCCGAGGAGCGGATCCGCATCGCGATCCGCCATCATCTCGAGACGCTGGGGCGCGATCGGTCGCTCGCCATCGTCGCGCAGGTCGAGCTGCGACACAGCCTCAAGTTCATGGCGCTGCTGTCGCACCAGGAAGTCGCCGACTACCTCAACATCCTGCGCAAGATTGTCGAGCAGGGTCAGGCCGACGGCGTTTTCCGCCGCACTCTGCATCCGCAACTGGTCGCGAAGGCAATCTTCGGAATCGTGGACGAGATGGTGACGTCGTGGATCTTGTCGGAAAAGGACTACGCGCTCGACGATCAGACCGACGAGGTGGCGGAGCTCGTGCTCAACGGGTTGCTGTGAGCCGATTTAGTCGCGATTCAAGTCCTCGTAAAACTCGCGAACGCATTCGTCGCAGATCGTCGCTCCGCGACCGGTGATCACAGTCTTGACCTGCGGAGGAAGCTTTCCGCAGAAATTGCATTGATGGCCGCGCCAGACTTTCTTTTCATGCGCCTTCGCCTCGGCGCGGGTCACATGAGCGTTTACCCACGCGCTTCGAATTCCTGGATACATGCGCTCGGCACGACGCAACGCCTCGGCGACCGTACGAAATCCGCTCGATGTACCGACCACATTCCATTCATCATCGCAGTGTTGCAACCAAATCCCGTCGCCGTAAAGTGATTCAACGACGACTAATTTTGACATGCGCCCTAACTCTCTGCCGTCGATCAGCAGATGGGTTCGGCCCGAGAAACGTACAGGTGGTTTGGTAACCGCATAACGAAGGACGCGGGCGCCGTCGAGGACAGGTGGAGGTTTCACTCCGTCGCTGTAGCCGGCGATGCGGTCGGCGGCACGTCTTCCCAGTCGCTGTGCGGCAGGCGGTTCAGAATCAGCCAATTCCAAACCAGCTCGCCGTAGCCGTGCGTTTTCATTCCGCGCTTTTCGTAAAACGGCATCAATAGCTTCTGCAGCCGCGGAAGGTTGTAGAACGGAACGCCCGGGAAGTAGTGATGCTCGAGATGGTAATTCGAGAAGAGAAAGACCGGGTCCCAGAACCATGAGCCCTTCACGAGCGTGGCCCACTGCGCCGGATCGTCGGGATTGATGTCGTAGTGCTGGCCGAGGCGATTCAGAGCAAACGCGATCGGGAAGACAAAAAAGACAGGCACGACGTAGAGCTTGAACGCGATCCAGGGCCCACCGATGACGGCGACCGCCGCGAGAATCGCGAGCTGAAAGAGGATGGTCGCGATCCGCTCCCTCGCGATGAGTTTCTGCAGCTCCGGTTCATACGAGACGGTCTCTTTTTTCGCCGCCCGAAAGTAGATCGGAAACAGCGCCGGCGTGAAATAGAGCGCCTTCAGCCAACGCACATTTTTCTTCGGGGAGAGGTAATGGCGCTTGGGATCCTCCTCCGGAGATCCGAGGCCGGCGTGGTGGTCGAGGTGCCAGCGGATGAACTGCGATGCCGAGATTCCGCTCGGCATCGCATAGAGCAATCCCAGGAAGCGGTAGATCCGATCGCTGTTGACGGTCAGGACCGCGCGGTGAACAACCTCATGCAGCAGGACGGTGAAATCGAAGACCGCGAAGCCCGCCATGAACGCAAACGGCAGCCACAAATACCACCGATCGAAATGGACAATCGCGAGTGCCGAGGCGGCGATAACCGCGAAGTTCAGGAAAGCAATCAGCGCGTGCAGCCACGGCCGCTTCTGGTGCAGCGCGCGCAGATCCTCGGCCGACAATTCGGCGGCCAGGTCGCGCTTCAATTGCTGCGCGTGATCAGCATAATAGGAGGGCATACCCGACAACCTGACAACCTGACCACCCCTGCATTTTATTCAGCCATGCGCGTCTACACCATCGGACACTCGACGCGTTCCCTTGACGAGCTGATCGGACTCCTTCGGGAGCACGGAATCAAGCGTCTTGCCGATATTCGCCGCTTTCCGGGGTCACGCCGCTATCCTCATTTTTCGAAGGAATCGCTCTCGAAATCGCTTCCGGAGGCGGGCATTGCGTACGTACATGTCGCGGAGCTCGGCGGGCGCCGCGATCCGCTGCCGGACTCGCCAAACACGGCCTGGCGCAACGGTCAATTTCGAGGCTATGCCGACCACATGGCCACTGCTGAGTTTCAGGAGGCGCTGGACCGATTGCTGGTGTCCGATGTTCCGACCGCGATCATGTGCGCGGAGGCCGTCCCGTGGCGCTGCCATCGCAATCTGGTTGCGGATGAGTTGACGCGCCGCGGACACGAAGTGGTTCACATCCTCGGCCCCGGCGCAAGACAACGCCACGCGATGAACCCGGTGGCGCAGGTGGTCAACGATCATCTGGTGGATCCCTCGTCATCATGAGTCGCGAGACGACGAAGGATCTCCGTTGACGAGATCCTTCGCTTCGCTCAGGATGACGGCCCGAAATGCTGGTCCTCCACGATCCACTGCGGCAGACCGATCTTCCGCGCGGCTGCATCGCCACCATCGGCAATTTCGACGGCATGCACATCGGCCATCAGGCGATCATCCGCGGCGTGGTGGAGCAGGCGCGAGCAACGCAGCGACCGTCGGCAGTCATCACGTTTCATCCCCACCCGCTTTCGATCGTTGCGCCTGACCGGGTCCCGAAACAGATCCTGACGCTGTCCCAGAAGGAGGAGCTTCTCCGGGCCATGGGCGTCGACGCGCTGCTGATCATCCCGTTCACGCACGAGTTTTCGCGATGGACGGCCGATCGCTTCATCCACGACTTCCTCGTTTCGGCGCTCCAGGTGAAAGAAGTGCGCATCGGACGCGACTTCTGCTTCGGTGCGGGACGCGAAGGAAATCTCGAGAAGTTGCAGGCGGCCGGGGCGCGGCTGGGCTTCGCGGTTCAGGGCGTCGACGAAGTCCGTATTCGCGGTATTCGCGTTTCCAGCTCCATCGTGCGCGATGCCATCACGAAAGGGGCGATGCGCGCGGTCGCTCTGGCGCTCGGCCGCACGTATTTCATCGACGGACGCGTGGTGACCGGACGGCGGCTCGGGCGCAAGATCGGATTCCCGACCGTCAACATCGATCCGGCCAACGAGCTGCACCCCGGCGGCGGCGTTTACGTGACGACTTCCCGTTTCGAGAGTTTCGCGCGCTCGTTCGAAAGCGTCACCAACATCGGAGTACGGCCCACCTTGTACGAGAACTATGCGCTAACGATCGAGAGTCACATCCTCGATTTCGACTCCAACGTCTACGGCGACATGGTCCGGCTCTATTTTCATCATCTGCTGCGCCGCGAGCAGCAGTTCCGTTCGGCCCTCGAGCTGAACAATCAGATCCACCTCGACATCGAGCGGTCGCGGCGGTACTTCGCGCGGCATCCGGTTCGCTTCAACGAGATCGGAGTCCGAACGCAGCCGTGACTGATCCCGTCTTTGCTCTGGTCCTGATCGTCTCCGCGGTCGCGAGTCTGCTGGCGGTGCGCCTTTTCAAAACGCTCGACAGCAATCTCGACGTTTGGATGACGCCACTGGTCGCGGGCGTCGCAAGCGGCGTACTTCTGCGATTGATCGGGATCGCTTCGCCGTACGCCATTGCCATCGTGCTGACCCTGGCAGTCCTTTACGTGCGTCTGACCGGTCACGAGAGTGAACCGATCGACGGTATGTTGCTGGGCGCCGCCTGCGGAGCGACCGCCGCAATCGCGCTCGTCATTCACAGCGAGACCGAATGCCGCGTGGTCGCGGAGTGTCTTCTGGCCGGAGCGGTGGCCGGTTACGGAACCACCTTCGCGGCCTTTCATGTGACCGACCGGCTCCGCCAGCTTCTGATCGACGCGGCAACAGCCGTGGCCGCAATCGGTGTGGCGTACATTCCGCATTTCATTCGCGACGACCGCGCCAGCGCCATGGCCGCCGTGATCCTCGTGCCGCTGATCGCCTTGGTCACCGTTTTCCAGCAGTGGCCCGACGTGCGCGCGGAATTGAGCCACGAAGCGGCCCTCGGCTTCGTCAAGGACACCGACATCCGCCGCACCGCCCACCCACTCCTCCGCCTGGGGAGCGGCGGGTGGGCGGATCGCAGAGCGCACCGCGAATTCGTGCGCCTCGCCAACAAGATCGCCTTGCGCAAGCGGCAGCAGCGAAACCGTCCCGACGACATCGCACGGCTCTATCAGGTGGAGATCATCAAGCTGCGCATGCAGATTCAGGAGATGAGCAGGATCGATCGCGATGTCGTGACAGCATCGAATTCCGCCAAAGTTCGGTCGGATACAATGGCTCACAGCAAATGACGAGACGCCTTCTCGTTCTTTTGGTGTGCGGTCTCGCTCCCACTCTCCTCCTCGCTCAAGCCAAAGACATGGGCCAGGCGGCGCAGTACTACAAACAGACGCTGCCGAAAAAAGGGAAATTCAAATTCTTCACGCCGCCCAGGAAAGGCGGCGAGGTGCATTACGAAGCGAAGAGCCAAACGCTGGAACGCGAGGAATACGCAATCCTGGAAGGTGACGTGAAGGTCACCTATGAAGACCTCAAATTCACCGCCGACAAGCTCACCTACAACAAGCGCACCGGCGACGTCACCGCTCAGGGGCATGTGATCCTCGATCAAGGCACGACCCGGCTGGCCGGCGACCAGGCCGTGTTCAACCTCGACACCAAGACCGGAACGTTCTTTCACGCCACCGGCAGCATGGAGCCGGCGATGTACTTCACGGGCGAAAAACTCGAGAAGATTTCCGACGAGACGTATCGCCTGACCAACGGAATCCTGACCTCATGCGATCTCGACTCGCCGTCGTGGTCGATTCATGTCTCGCGCGCCGACGTGACCCTCGACGATTACGCCCGGATGCGCAACGTCGCGTTTCGCGTGCATCGCGTGCCGCTGTTGTGGTTACCGCACCTGGTGTGGCCGACCAAGGGAGATCGCAGCCGCGGCTTTTTGATTCCCAGGATCATGTTTCAGTCCTGTGATCCGAAGAGCGCGCACTGCTTTGGAAATCGCCTGGAGCTGGGCTACTTCGTGCCGTTCGGCGATTCGGTCGACGCGACCCTCTACGGAGATCTCAACAGCAACGGCTACAACGGATTCGGCCTCGATCTTCGCTACCTTCCCTCGTCCGATGTGAAACTGGGCGAGTTCAACGGATATGTCGTCAACGACGTCGCTGCAAAAAAAGAGCAGTGGCGATACAACTACAAACACTCGCAGGAGAATCTGCCGCAGGGCTTTCGGGGCGTCGTCGATGTCGAGGACATCTCCGATCTCGATTTCTTTAGAAACTACGATCGCGATCCGCGCCTGCACACGCTGTCGCAGATCTATTCGTCGGCCTACCTGACCAAGAACACGGCGACATATTCGGTCAACGTCCTGGCCGATCGCCGCGACATCATCCTGGGCCACACCAATCCTGCCGACCTGACCTCGCCGATCATCAGGCAGCGGTTCGAACAACTCCCTTCGCTGCAGTACCGCATCTATCCCACCCGCGTTCTCGGGTCGCCCATCTATTTTTCGATGGAGTCATCGGCCTCGCACCTGGTGACGAACGGACTCGTGAACGGCCCCTCAGCGAACTACTATCGCGGCGATATTTTTCCCACCGTTTCGATGCAGATCCCTTCGCCTGCGTGGCTGTCGATCAAGCCCCAGATTTCGGCGCGCGAGACTTACTACAGCGCCAGTCTGCTGCCGACCGCCAACCCGGCCGCGCAAACGACGGCCGTGGAACGGTCGCTGAGGCGCTCTTACGTGCAGGGGCAGGTCGAGATCGTCGGCCCGTCGTTCAGCCGGATCTTCAACGAGTCGATCGGGAACTTCACGCGGTTCAAGCACGTGATCGAGCCGCGATTCCGCTACGTCTACACCACCAACGTGACCGGGACGCAGCAGGAAATCATTCGATTCGACACCGTCGACACGCCGTTCCTGCCGGTCGTGCCGAACTCGGTCGAATACTCGTTGACGCAGCGGCTGATCGGCAAAGAAAAAGATGGCGGATCGGCGCGTGAGGTCCTGTCATTCTCGCTGCGACAATCGGTCTCGCTTTCGAAACCGTTCACCAGCTCCACCGGTGGAAATCTTCCCGGAACAACCACGCCGCCGGGCGAGAACAAATTCACACCGCTTGTGGCGAGCCTGCATATCAACCCCTATCAGTCGCTGACATTCGACAGCAGCGCGACCTTCGGCAACGTGTCGCATCAACTCGATCAGCTCAGCGTGGCCGCCAATCTCGTCGGCACAGGCACGCGCGCCGACAAATATCTGAGCTTCAGCTGGTTTTCTTCGTTCGCGCAGCCGGGCGTCACTGGAGCAGTCAGCAACAGTCAGATCCGACTCAACAGCGGTTCCTCCCTCCTCGGCAACCGAATCCGCGCCGACATGCAGCTCAATTACGACGCCCATCTGGGACTCTTTCTCGAACAGCGCTACATCGTCGGCGCCAACGCCTCCTGCTACGGCCTGGCGGTCGAGTACCGCCGGTTCCTGGTTTATGATCCTTTACCGGAACCGAGAAACAGTTTCGGGATTGCCGTCACGCTGAAAAATGTAGGGACGATCGGCACACACTAGTCCTGAGTGCTGAGTCCTGAGTGCTGAGTCCCAACCGCCCCTCAGGACTCAGGACTCAGGACTCAGGACTTCGATGTCACACAACGGAACGATGAAGGGTTTGATCCTGTCGGGCGGGAAGGGCACGCGCATGCGCCCGCTCACGTACACCTCCGCCAAGCAGTTGATCCCGGTCGCGAACAAGCCCGTTCTGGTCTACGGTATCGAAGCGATCGTGGCGGCCGGCATCGAAGACATCGCCATCATCGTGTCGCCCGAGACCGGCGACGAGATCCGCGATTGCATTGGCGACGGCTCGAAGTTCCGCGCGAACGTCTGCTACATCGAGCAGGATGCCCCTCGCGGACTGGCGCACGCCGTCCTGACCGCCGAATCCTTTCTCCGCGACTCGCCCTTCGTCATGTACCTCGGTGACAACCTGCTGCAGCACGGCATCACGCCGCTGGTGCAGGAATATCGCTCGCTCGATTGCAACAGCGAGATTCTTCTCACCAAGGTGCCCAATCCGTCGCAGTTCGGCGTGGCGGAGCTGTCGGCGGAAGGACGGGTGGTCAGGCTCACCGAGAAGCCCGCCCAGCCGAAGTCCGATCTGGCGCTGGTGGGGGTGTACATGTTCGACGAAAACATTTTTGACGCTGCCAAGGCCATCAAACCGTCCAAGCGGGGCGAGCTCGAAATCACCGATGCCATCCAGTGGCTGCTCGATCACAAATTCACCGTGCATCCGCACATCGTGCAGGGGTGGTGGAAGGACACCGGGAAAATCGAGGACATGCTGGAGGCCAATCGCACGGTGCTGGATACATTCGATCGCGTCGTGCGCGGCAGGATCGAAGGCACGACTTCGATCGAGGGCAAAGTTTTTGTGGAGGATGGAGCGCAGATCGTCGACTCCGTCGTGCGCGGGCCTTCGATCATCGGAGCCGGCGCACGCATCACGCACGCCTACGTCGGTCCCTACACATCGATCGGAAACGGCTGCCTGCTCGAGAACTGCGAAATCGAGAATTCGATCGTCCTCGAGAACTCGATGATCTCGTACGTCGAAGGCCGCATCGAGGCCAGCCTGATCGGAAAAAACGTGAAGATCACCCGCACGCATCGCAAGCCGGCGGCGTATCGATTCATGCTGGGCGACAACAGCGAAGTCGGCATCACGTAGTGAAGAAGAGAGTGGCTGTTGCCGCCGCGATTGCCATCGTCGCCGCGTGCGGACGGCCCCATCCGCCGACCGGCGCGATCATGCGGCAGAATCTGGCCGAGATGCGCAAAGCGATTCGCGATTTTCGCGTCGACAAAAAACGGCCGCCCACCATGCTGAAGGAGCTCGTTCCCAGGTATCTCGGCAGCATTCCAAAAGATCCGGTGACCGGCCAGGCCGATTGGCGCGTTGTCACCGAAGCGCCGGTCCGCCAGGATGAATTTCGAAAAGCGCTGCTGCTGGTGGCGTCCGGCATCGTCGACGTTCGCAGCAACGCTCCCGGCACCGACTCCAACGGCAAGCCGTGGTCGGAGTACTGATGCCGAACGTCTACACATTCAAGGACTTCGAAGGCAGCAGTCACCGCATCCTGATCGATCTGATCAGCCGCTTTTCCGACGGAGCGAACACCCTTCTCGACCTCGGTGCCGCCGGCGGAGAGCTGGGCGAGGCCCTGCGGAGCCGATTCAAGCGCACGATCGGATTCGAATGCGACGTCGACCGCATCGGCGACCTGCGCAAGCACTTCGATCAGGCGGTGATCACCGATCTGGAAACTGTGAGGCGCCTTCCCAACCACGCGCACGCGATCGTGCTCGCCGACATCCTCGAACACCTGCGCGATCCCCGGTCATTGCTGCAGTGCGTGCGCCAGTCGCTCTCTCACCAGGGACACGTCTTCATTTCCGTGCCGAACATCGCCAATGTGACGGTCCGCATCGGACTGCTGTTCGGGATTTTCGAGTATCGCGAGCGCGGCATTCTCGACTCGTCGCACCTCCGCTTTTACACCATGCGCGCGATCAAGCGTGAAATCGAAAGCGCAGGATTTCGGATCGTGGCCATCCGCGGCTCGTCGGTGCCTGTCCGCCTCATCATGCCGCGCGCGCCGGAGTTGTTCCTGCGCCTGTGCGAACGCATCCTCACCATCGTGACGCGGATCTGGCGCGGCCTTTTTGCTTACCAGATCATCATCGTCGCACGACGTCGATGACCGACAATGCCATCGCGGCCATCGCGGCGACCGCAGACAGCCACCACCACCCCCGCCCGATCCGACGCGAGAAAATCACTTCATGCCTGCCGGCCGGCACACTCACGCCCGCGAACAGCATGTTGATCTCGACCGGCTTCGCGTCGCGACCATCGATCGTCACGCGCAGCTCGGGCGTCAATTTTTCGGATGAGGCCAGAAACGTCGGGCCATCGACCTCGATTTTTTGCTCATCCTCGCGATAACTGAGAAGTTTGACGTTCCCGAGTCCGGTGGAGGACAGCGGCCCTCCGCTGTCTACGATGGCCTCCTGCGAAAAATCGATGTTCTTTGTCTGTATCAATGCGTCTTCGCTCATCTTCCGCAGCCGCGAGACCGACCAGAACCGCGGCAGCTCCGAGGCGTTCCGAAAAATCCGCGCGTCGGGCAGCTCGCGATCGAAGACCACCGGAACGGTCACCCGCCCGTAGACCACAATCTCGCCGCGGATTCCGATCGACTCCACCCGCAACGTCAGCGTATCGCCGGCGCGCGCGAAAGGACGCACCGGCACGTACATCTTGTTCATGACCTTGATGTCGGAGGGCGTGAATGCACGGCCGGACAACACCGTGTTGCCGCGAAGAAGCGTGACGACGATCCGCGGATTGGGTCCGATCTCCTCCGCGAGGTGGATCGGCAGCTCGATCGCGTAAAACGGCCCGGCATCGATCCGGATGGATTGCTGGATCAGAGCGCCGGGAAGAATCGTGGTCGGCTTTCCGGCCAGCACCGTGTTTCGAAACGTCGTCCACTTGATGATGTCGATGTCGCGCTTCTCGACGTAGTAGCGCACGCCGAGCATCGAGGTCAGTGGGTCGGCGAAATCGAATTTCAGGCTGTTGAACCCGATGACTGTGGAGTTGTTCGCAAACGACGTCGGATCAATACGACCCAGGAGACGACGATACTTGGCCTCCGACGAGAAGTGGCTGCGCACATCCTCCAATTCGTAGAGCTCCGAGGTGTTGGGCCAGAGTGTGATGAAAAACGGAGCGATGCGAAACGGTCTCGGCTGCGATTGCAGGAACGCCACCAGCGGCGTGGAGGGCGGCATCGCGACCGCGGGCTCGAGGTAGGGATAAAACCGGCCTGCGAAGACGGCCAGGTCGCCGGCCGCGATGACCGCCAGCGCGGCGGGAACGAGCAGACGCCAGCGTCGCGCCAGCAGCGCGCAACCGGCGGCCGACAGATACGCGGTCGCCAATGGCAGCACGATTTGCAGTCGCGTGAGGGGTGAGTACTTGAATCCCGGCAGCGCGCCGATGACCCGCACGATGGGAGTGACGCCGAACATGCACGCCAGCGCAATCGCGGCGGTGGCAAGCCAGAACCATCGCGACCGCGCTCGGCGATTCGCGATCGCGATCAGCGAGAGCGGGATGGCAATCAGTCCGAGGTACACGGTGGCTTCGACGTAGTTGTTGAGGATGCCCAGAGCGCCGTCACCATTCCAATTGTGGTATGCCGGATTGCCGAGCCGATCGGGACTCACGAAGCTCGCGATATGGCGAACCGGGAACGCGTGCTCCAGCGAAGCGTTCGACCGTGTCGATAGATAGCCACTGCGACGCACAAACTGAAAGAACGGAACGAGCGACGGCGCGGCGATGAGAAGGGCGAGCATCGTTGCCATGATCGCTGTTGCGATCGGCCGTAGACGCGGTCTGATCAATGCGTAGATGACCGCCAGCCAGGCGCCATAGGCCATCGAGGCGGGAAATCCTGCCAGCGCGTACGCCAGCGCGATCACGAAAATGACCCAGAACGGCGTGTGTCTTCGCCTGGCGATCCATAGCAGCGCGGGAAACAATGCGGCGGCGTTGGTGGTCTGCCACAGCCAACGCACCGCAAGTGCTCCCGAGGCGGCGAACAGGATTGCGCCGACTGCAGCGGCCCCTTTTCCGAGTCGCTCTTCGCGAAGCCAGAGATACGTAAACCAGAACGCGACGTTGAGCTTGAGAAAAATGATTCCGGTGTAAACCCATGCCAGCGGCAGCACCAGCGTCGGAAGGAGAATGAATGGCGACAAAACCGCGGAAGCCGAGGAGCCGAAACCCGGGACCCCGCTCGCGACATACGGGTTCCAATGAAATGCGCGCCAATCGTGCTTCAGCAGCGACATCAAGGTGAAATACGACGTGGGCGGATCATTGAGCAGTGAGTTTTGCGCTTCCACCGACCTTACCGTCGACCACGGATCGAAGTTGTAGAAGACATCGTTGGGCGACAGGATGCGATGCATGAACAGCGTGGGAAAGAAAAATGCGAAGTGATAGACCGCCAGCGCGATGAGCGCGACCCGATGTTTGCGGAGCGGACGCAAGCGGCCTGAGTTTAGACTGAAAGCGTGCCGAAGAAGCTTCTGATCGCCGCCGACGTCGATCGTTCGTTCCACCAGCGCGCGGCAGCCGACGGACGGTTCGAAATCATCGATCGCCCGGTACGGACCGAGGAGGAGCTGGCGGCGATTGTGGGCGCGTGAGAGATTCTGGTCACGCGCTCCTTCAACCGCGTGACGCGCCGCGTCATCGACTCCGCCCCTGGCCTCGAGCTGATCGCCCAGGGGACGAGCGGCACGGACAACATCGATCACGCTGCCGCTGACGCTCGCCGAATCACGATTCTGAATTTGCCGGGCGCGAATGCCGATGCGGTCGCGGAGCTGGTCATCGGCCTGATGATCACACTGACGCGGACCGTCCCTGCTTACACGCGGGAGATCGTTCGCGGCCTTTGGAATCGCGACGATTGCGCCACGCGCCACGAGCTCCGTCACCATCGCCTCGGCGTGGTCGGACTCGGCCAGGTCGGCGGGCGTGTCGCTCGACTCGCAAGCGTTTTCGGCATGCCCGTGTCGGCGGTCGATCCATACATCAGCGACTTTGGCGTTGCAAATCGTGTGTGGTCACTCAACGACCTGCTGCAGACCAGCGATATCCTGACCTTGCACGTTCCGCTGACTGCCGAGACGCGAAGGATGATCGGCGCTTCACAACTGAAGTTGATGCCGCGCGGCTCGATCCTGATCAACACCGCACGGGGCGAAGTTCTCGATCAGAAGGCAGCTCTCGAATCGCTCCAATCGAATCACCTGGCCGGACTGGCGCTCGACGTCTTCGACCCCGAGCCGCCGGTCACCGGATTTCCCGACGATCCGCGCCTCATCCTCACGCCGCATATCGGCGGATGCACGTTCGAAGCGAAGAGCTCGATCGGCGCGAAGCTGTATGAGAAGATCTGCGCCTTTTATGAAAAAAATTCTCCTGCTTCTGCTGATCGCGGCGAGCGCTGAAGCCGCCGATCAGAAAATTCTCATCCCGGTTTTGTACAACGGACCGGGCCAGGGCACACGGTGGCAATCGGGCCTCGCCATCATCAACAAAATGTCGCAATCCTTTCGAAGTCCCGGCGTCCCCTTCGCCATTCTTTGTCCGATTCCGGAGGGATGCTTTGCCGACGCAATTCCGGCCGGTCAATTTGGATGGTTGGCACTCAACACCGCGCCGGGCGGTCTCCTTCTGATGGCGCCGGCCGAGGAGGCTGACAAACTCGTGTTGCGGCTGGAAATCGGGGCTGTTCCGCGAAATCCAATCAATGGGATCGGTACAGCGATTCCGATCGTTCGCGAGCGCGATTTTCGGATTCCACAGTTACCTTACCCCATGTCGCGATGGGAGGCGGCAATCGCGCTCGTGTTCGCGTTTACGATCCCGATTCCAACGAAGGCGCGCAGGTCCAGGTTTCGATCCGGCCCTGGATCCAGCTGATCGGCCCGCCGCTCGACTCGGCCATCGTGATTTTGCACGTGACCCACGTCGTGGGAACGAGCACGCCAATTCCCACGCCCGCGTACGCCGAGTTCGACCTTGCGCAAGTGTTTCCGGCAGCCGCATCGCAGGCGTTCAATTTCAACATCGACGTCGAGCCGGTGACGCCCGGTCTCCGTTTGTGGGCCTTTTGGACCGTGACTAACGCGGCCAACGACGTCACGGCGATCTGGCCCCAATGACGCCTAACACGTTCGGAATCGGCCACTGATGCTCGTTGCTGCCGTTTTCAAGGAAGCCGGTTTCGTAACTGCCGCAAAGATCGAGATCGACGCCGCCAGCGTGAATCGACAAGCTCGCCTCCGGACCTCCTTCGAGGTGCATCGCACGGGTGATGTCGAGTGGAAGTTTGAGGATTCGCTCGTTGAACTCCCGCATGCTGTAGGGCACGCGAGAGAAGAGAAACAGCACCCGCCCGCGGGAATCCTCAGCCAGAGCTGCCTCACTCCAACGGCGATTGCTCGGCGACCAGACGTTGTTGCGATTGGCGGCGATCAGCCTCAGGTTCTGGACGACGACGTTGTATCGCGTCAGATCAACGGTTCGTTTTGCCGGGTCGAAATCGAGCCACAGTATGCCCGGATTTGCGGCCAGCACTGACCGGTAGTTGTTGAAGCGCGGATTGTTGAGATGCGAGCCATGACGCAGGTAGCCGACGTTGGACCGCTGATCGGATTGAAACATGCCCAGGTTGATGACGATCGACATATGGGCGTGGCGGGACCACTCCAACGCCGTCCGTGCCGCCCCTTCCTCGGAGGCCAGCGCAACATCGAGCGCCGCCTGATTCGGGTCGACGCGCACGATGTAGAGAGTGCCAGCCGTTGTGAACTCGACGCCTGGCTGAAGCGTTTTCCAGCCTTGAAGCGCAAGGATTGCGGCGAGCGCCAGTGTCATCCGGAAACCAAAGCGCCGTCGCGGAACACGTCGCGCACCAGGTTGACGCCGAAGTGATAGACGAGGTGCAGGTAGTTGGGCGCCTCGAGGAGGACGATGTCGGCGCGCTTGCCAGCCTCGATCGAGCCGGTCTCGTGCGCCAGGCCCAGCGATGCCGCGCCGTTCAGCGTCGCGGCGGTCAGCGATTCTTCCACGGTCATCTTCATCTGCAGGGTCGCGAGCTGCATGACCATGCTCATCGACTCGGTCATCGACGATCCGGGATTGCAATCGGTGGAGAGCGACACGATGGCGCCGGCATCGATGAGCGCGCGGGCGGGCGCGTAGCGCTGCGACATCAGAAAGAAGCTGGTGGCCGGAAGAAGATTCGCGATCGTGCTCGATCCTGCCAGCGCGGCCATCCCCTTTTCTGAGATGTGCATCAGATGATCGGCCGACGCAGCGCCGAGTGTGGCCGCGAGCGCCGCGCCGTCGCCGTCGCTGAATTCATCGGCGTGCACGCGCGGACGAAGGCCGAGTGCCAGACCGGCGCGAAGGACGCGCTGGCCCTGCTCGCGGCTGAGCGCCCCGCGCTCGATAAAGGCATCGCAGAAATTCGCGAGCTTCTCCTTTGCGACCGCGGGCAGGATGGCATCGACGATCTGATCGACATAGGACGGGTCGCGTCGTTCGGGGGGAAAGTCGTGCGCGGCCAGACAGGTCGGAACGAGTTGCACCGGTGAGCTTTCGTTTGCCGTGCGAATTGCGCGCAGCTGTTTGATCTCATCGGCAACGTTGAGTCCGTATCCGCTCTTCGCTTCGGCGGTGGTCGTGCCGTGGCGCGCCATCGTTCGCGCGCGCTCGAGGATGTTGTCGACAAGCTGTTTTTCGGTGGCCGCGCGTGTCGCGCGCACGGTCGAGGCGATTCCGCCGCCCGACGCTGCGATCTGTTCGTAGGTTTCACCCTGCAGCCTGCGATTGAATTCCGATTCGCGATAGCCGGCCCAGGGCAGATGGGTGTGCGAGTCGACGAAGCCCGGAATGGCGGTCGCCTTCCGGGCGTCGAAATCCTCGGTGATGGGAAAGTCGGTGCGGCGCTCGGGCCCGACGTAATCGATCCGCCCGTCGCGCACCACGATCACCGACTTTTCGTGGACGGCCAGCTTGCGCATGGCTGCGCCGCGGACGCCGGCCCGGCCGGTGGGTGTGGCGATTTGCGAGAGATTGCGAATGAGTAGAGCGCTACTCACTCTTGGCGCGATACATCGACGTGATGGGAAGCTCGTTCGCTTCCTGCTCGGCATCGAGCATCAGGAGATGCTGGACCGTGTCCATGGTGGCCTGCAGCTTGTTGCGCGCCGAGCGTCGCTCGACTTTCAGGTCCTGAATCGTTTTCTCGAGGTCGGCCACGCGGCTCATGGCCTGCGACACCAGGCGCTCGGAGAGAAGCTCGGCGTCTTTGACGATCAGCTCCGCTTCCTTGCGGGCGTTCGCCTTCACGTCTTCGGAGACCTTCTGCGCCGACAGCAGCGTGTCCTTCAGAATCCGCTCGCGTTGATTGTGATCGTCGAGGTCTTCGCGCAACATGACGTTCTCGCGCGAAAGGCGGTCGACGTCCTTGATGAGCACCTCGATCTCTTCCGCGACCATCTGCAGATAGGCACGGACCTCGTCGGGATCGAATCCCTTCAGCTTGCGTGCAAAAATCTGTTTTTGGATTTCGAGCGGTGTGAGGTTCGGCATGGACGCCCTCCCGGCACTTTACCTTGGAAAAAGTATAAGCCCGACCAGTTGCCGGATGATGAAAATCGCCAAAAGAAGCAGCAGAGGCGACCAGTCAATGCCGGCCGTCTTATGGGGCGGCAACAGCCGGCGGAACGGTCGGAGGAACGGCCAGGCCATCCGGCCGAAGATGTCGTTGAGCTGATTGAGGATGCTGTAGGCGGCGCGGTTGCGCCATCGAAACGACGTTTGGGACGCAAAAAAGACAATCCACGAAATGATGACCCATACCACCACCACCCACTGGATCACCTCCAGAATCCACCAGATGGTCTGATACAGGACCAGCAAGAGCGGCATCCTCAACCTCGAGGCCCGAAAATCGCGCGCCCGATGCGCACGATGGTCGACCCTTCCTCGATCGCGATCTCGAAGTCCTCGCTCATCCCCATCGACAGGTGGCGGAGTCCCACCTGATCGCGAATTCCTCGCAGCCGGTAGAAGTGCTTGCGCGGATCGCCGATGGGGGGAATGGACATTAGTCCGATTAATTGTATATTATTAATAGTACGTATTTGCTTTACCATATTGTCTACGTCCTGGGGCGCGACGCCGCTCTTCTGCTCCTCGTCGCCGAGGTTCACCTGCAGCAACACCTCCCGCGGCGCCTCGGAGGCGCGAGCGATCTTCTGCGCCAGATCGACAGAGTCGACTGTTTCGATCACGTCGAAAATCCGCACCGCATCCTTTGCTTTGTTGGACTGCAGATGACCGATGAGGTGCCATCGCGCGCTGTTGCGGACCTGCGGTTTCTTGTCCCGCGCTTCCTGCACGCGATTTTCGCCGATGTGCGTGACGCCCGCGGCAATGGCCTCATCGATGCGATCGGAGCCGAAGGTCTTCGAAACGGCAACCAGCGTGACGTCGCTGCGGTTGCGCCCGGCCCGATCGCAGGCAGCACGGATCCTGGCCTCGACCGCCGCGAGATTCTCAGCGATCGTCACGATGCTTCTCCACATAACGCCCCTGGCCGCGATCGACCGCCAGATTCGCGAGGCGATCGGCCTCTTTGTTTCCCGCGCGGAGCGTGTGGCGGATCGAAAAATCAGGAAAGTAACTCGCGAGGCCTCGCGCTTTCTTGTACAGCGGTACCAGATTCTCGTGTTTGACGCGAAATTTCCCCAGCATCTGATTCACCAGAAGCAGCGAATCGGAGACGATCTCGACATCGGTGGCCCCTTCTTCGCGGGCGAGAGTAAGCGCCTCGAGAAGGCCGGAGTACTCCGCGACATTGTTGGTGGTGATGCCCAGGTAGCCGGAGACTTCGATGATGGTGCCGGAGTCGGTGGTCATGTAGACCCCGTAGCCGGCCGGACCGGGATTGCCGCGCGACGCGCCATCGACATAGGCGGTCACCTTCAGGACTGCGGCCTCTCCAGATAGAGGATGCGATGACAGCCCTCGCAGCGCACCAGCTCACCCCGCTTGAGCTGCTGAAAGAGAGCCGGACGAATGCGCGTCCGGCAGGCGCTGCAGGAGTCGTTCACCACGCGCGCCACCGCCACGTTCTGCCGCTGCTTGAAGATCTGGTAGAACTCGCGTTTGAGCCGGTCGGACAGTTGACCCTCGATCGACGTCACCCGCTCCTTCAGCTTCTCGACCTCGATCCGCAGATCGCCTAACGAATGCTGCCACGCGGCGTGCGCCTGGTCCCAGCGCGATTTCAGGTCGGCGCTTCCCGACTCCCTTTGATTGAGATCGCTCTGCAGCGATTCGATCTCCGACATCGCTTTCAGCTCGGCCTCTTCCAGCTCCTTGACCTGTTTGCGCGTGGAATCGATCTCTTTCCACGCCGCGGCGTATTGCTGCTGATTTTTCACCTGCATCAACTGCCCTTGATATTTCTTGAGCAGCTCCTGGTGATCGGAAAGCTCGCCGTCGACGCGCCGGTGCTCCCTGGAGAGCTGTTCGATCGATTGTCTGAGCCCGGTCATCTCATCGTTCGCCGTTTGCCATTCGCGATCGACGGCTGCGAACGATTCGGGCTTGGTGGTCAGCTGTTTTTCACGGTCGCCGAGCTGCGACAGGACAGTTTGCAGTTCCCATAGTCTTTCAACGTCCGGATTCAACAGTCCCTCCAAAAACACGAAAGGCGTTCCGGTCGCGGAACGCCTTGATGGCTGGATGCTTTTTGATTCGCAAAGTGAGACGCCGCATCACGCTCCTGGTGGGTCCACCAGGATTCGAACCTGGGACCTGCCGGTTATGAGCCGGTAGCTCTGACCGCTGAGCTATGGACCCGGACGGGCGATTCTATCAAAACGGGTGATGCGTCATCCTGACCCCGCGGAGCGGGGGAAGGATCTCCTTTGACGAGATCCTTCGCCGTCTTTGCGGCTCAGGGTGACTGCTTACCGGATCTCGACGCCGTCTCCGATGTGCATGTTGAAGCGCATGAGGACGATCTTTGCGGTCGCGGTGTGGCTCTCCGCGGTCAGCACGGCCAGCTCGCCCAGGACCTGGCGCTGGCCCTCGGGCGGATTGTAACGAAAGACGGTGAGGAATTCGCCGGGCAAAACCTGATCGTCACGGCCGAGGTTGATCTGGACAAGATAGCCCTCGCCGAGCGCTTCCAGCCAGTCGCCTCCCTGGGAGCTGATGATGAAACCTTTTCGCTTACCGCTGGCCGGATCGCAGAACGCCGGCATGGCCGGTATGCGCGCCAGCGGAATCGGAAGCTGCGGCATCGGCTTCAGTCGTGCGCCCACCGGAACTTCGGCGCATGAACGCGTGATGATTCCGCGCGAACGCTCGCCGTCGACACAGAGAACTTTCACCTGACCGACGTAGTCATATTGCCGTCCGATGATGTTGTAGTGGTTCGCCGGGTGTTTAATCAAAGCGCGTGGCATGACCAGGATGTAAGTCTCGCCGGCAGTGAGTCCGGTCGACGAACCGCCGTCGATGAACGCCAGATCGCCTTCCGATCCGTCGATCGATTGAACGTCTGCGCCCGGTTGATAGCGCAGCTCGGCGTCTTCCCACCCACCGATCGCATTGGGCAACGGCTCGTTGGGATCGCCGATGTAGCCGTAGCAGTAGATGTCAGATTCCTCGGCCAGAGGAACCGGGCCCGCCGTCCCGCCGAGAGAGTCGGCAGCGGTGACGATCGGTCGCACGATCTGGCCTCCGAGAGGAGTGCCGGTCGTTTCGCCAAGCGTTCCGCCTGCCGCAGTCTTGCCGCCGCCCGCTCCGGTCCCGGCAGCCCCGGTCGTTCCACCACCCTCCGCCTGTTGCGCGATTTCCCCCTCGACCAGAAGAACGTCGCCGGGATAAATCCAGTGCGCATCGGTGATCCAGGTGTTCGCTTCCCAAAGCTGGGGCCACATGTAGCCGTTGTTGTAGAACTGTGTCGCAAGGGCCCACAGCGTGTCGCCGGGCTTGATGGTGTAGGTCTTCGCACCGGCGGGATAGGTGGCCGGATCGGGTGGGTTGTATGGCGTCCAGTGATCGCCAACTTTGTGGAGATTCTTCGGCGGGCGCGTTGATTTTACTTTCGCCGCCGTTTTCTCGGCAGGTTTCTTCTCGGTTGCTTTCTTTGCGGCTGGCTTTTCAGCCGCTTTTTTCTCAGCAGGCTTCGCTGCTTTTTTTGTGGCCGCTTTCGGCGTCGTCGTTTTCGCCGTCGTCGACTTCGGAGCTGGCGCCTGCGTTGTCGTGGACGTCGCCGCAGTTGTCTTCGCGGTTGTCTTCTTTGTCGCAGGACTCGTCGTCGTAGGCGCAGGAGTCGGAGTCGGAGCTGGGCTCGTCGTCGACGCCGGCGCTTTCGCCGTCTTCTTCGCCGGCGATGTCGCAGTTTTCGTGGTAGTCGCGGGCGCCTGCGTGTCTGTCTTGGTCGCCGCTTGAGGCGCGGCCCACACGGCAGTCGCCACCGCTAAAAAGAGAATGGGAGCCACCCGACGCACACTGACCATCTTCCCTCCCATAAAATTGTCGAGCGTTACAACGTTAGCTCAACAGCGGACAACGGTCAAGTGCCGGTGGGAATTGATTTTAGCGAAGTGTCACAGCGCCATCGGCCGTGGTAACGGCTCCCGCCGCCCCGTCGAGCTGCTGGAACTGCTTCTTGCGCTGCTGATAGCGCGTCATGACCCTTTTCACGTAAGAACGCGTTTCCTGAAAGGGCGGCACGCCGCCGTAGCGCTCGACGTTACCCTCGCCGGCGTTGTAGGCCGCGATGGCGTTCTTCAGGTTTCCGTCGAAACGGCCCTGGAGATACTTCAGGTATTTCACGCCGGCGTCGACGTTCTGCTCCGGATCGTAGAGGTTCGTCGCTCCCAGCCAGCGGCCGGTTCGGGGCATGAGTTGCATGAGGCCCTGCGCGCCTACAGGCGATCGCGCAGTGCGATGAAAGCGAGATTCCGTCTCGACGACCGCTGCCACCAGCGCCGGATCGACATCGTATTTCTGCGCTTTTTCGTGAATCAGGCCGCCGAAGGGGAGCGCGTTCTGGAGGAAATCGCGGCGGATGGCTGTGCTGATCCGGGCCATTTCCACGTGAAAGAGATCGGTCTTCGGCTGCGGAACCAGCTCGATCTTCTCGGCTGGAAGCCATTTGTCGTCGTAAAGCGCGATGCGCTGCGTGACGACGCGTTCGGGAAGAACGCGAGAGAGTTTGAACAGCGAATTGGCGGCAAAGCCGTCGCTGAGCTTCGCCACCACCTGAGCGTGATGGCCGTCGTCCTTGACGATACGGACCGAGTCGAGGTCCTTCTGCACGAGGAAATGGACGTGCTGGAGGACTTCCGTGGCTCCCCCAATCGACAGGGCGGTTCCTAGTGCCACGGTGGCGAGCGCACGAGCGCCCACAGCGCGAATCACGCGGTGGCGCTCAGCGCGCCGGCGCATGTTCGCGGAGCGAGACGACAGGGAATCCACGAGGATATTTTTCTTCATAGCTCCAAGTTATTTCGCTGAAAATAAATTGCTACTCTCTGAGTCGCATTCACAACGCGAGGTGCGGTGCGCTTATGCCAGATTTGGCAAGGTAAGGCTTGGGGACTTTGACCGAAGTGCCTGAGAAATAGTGATTTACTCGCCGAAGACCTCAGCAGAAAATTTTTCGATCCGCGTCTCTTCAGCTCGCCACGCCCCGGGCGGCAAGCCGGCCTTGACGCAGGTTTGATCGAGGAATGTCTGGCGGTCCCAGCCATATTCGGTGGCCACCTGAGGCAGCAGCAGCCCCGCGAACGTTCCTCGGCTGATGATGAGGCCGTCCCGGCCGACCTCGATTTCGCTGACGTCGCGGACCGGCTCGATCGGTCCCATCACGGAGATCTCGAGGTCGAGCTGCGGCATCTCATCCTTGCGCACTGGAAAAAATCGCGGATCGCGAAAGGCGGCCGAGACGGCGCTGGTCGCGACGGCGCGATACAGCGGCTCCATGGCCCGGATCGATCCGATGCAGCCGCGCAGATCCCCCCGTTTCGTTCGCAGCGTCACGAACGCGCCGGCGGGACGGCGCAGATCTTCGTCGTAGTCGTCCGCGCGAACCTCCGTAGGACGGCCGTCGAGCGTCGACTCAATCGACGTTCGGGCGAGTCTCAGCAGCCGTTGGCGTTGTTCTTCGTTCAGCACGATAGATGAGCATCAGGTTGCGGATGTAGACCATCAGCCCGGCCCCTTGCCCGATGATGAAGACGATGTCGCGTTTATGAATGGCATAGGCGGTCGTGATGATTCCTCCCACGATGGACAGGTACCAGAAGACGATCGGAATGTGGCTTTCACGCTTTTTCTCGGAAGCGATCCACTGCACGATGAAGCGCGCGCCGAAAATGAACTGGCCGAGGAGACCGAAGGTGAGCCAGGCCTGGTCGAGCGTCATGCTTCGTCTTTCAATTTGTAGTTCAGCATGCGCTTCGACATCCAGCGCACGGCCAGGCAATCGACCAGGCCGCGAAATGCGCGATTCATGGCACCGTACTTCGAGACTCCAAACTTTCGCACGCGATGATTGACGGGAACCTCGATCACTTTGCGACCTCGCATGCGCACGAGGGTCGGCAAAAAGCGATGCATTCCGTTGTACAGCGCGATTCGATCGATGGCGTCGCGTTTCACGAGCTTGAGCGAACAGCCGGTGTCGGTGATGCGATCGCCGGTGATCCAGTTGCGGACACCGTTGCCGACCCGCGACTGAATCTTTCTCGCGAAGGAGTCCTGACGATTCACACGGACGCCGATGACCATGTCGGCGCCACTCTCCTCGAGCTTGCGCATCATCATCGGAATGTCGGCCGGGTCATTTTGCAGATCGGCGTCCAGCGAAACGACGTATTTGCCCTTGGCAGCGCGCCAGGCGGCGTCGAGGGCCGCCGTCTGTCCGCTGTTTTTCTCGAAGGTCAGGACGCGCAGATTCGGATATCTGGCGCGGCTCTGCTGCAGGACGGCAAGACTCCGATCGACCGAACCGTCATCGACCGCAACCATCTCGTACGACCACGGCTTATCGCGCAGCGCGGCCGCGATTTCGTCGAGCAGGATCGGAACGTTTTCTTCCTCATTGAAAACGGGGAAAACGACCGAGAGGTCTGGTGCGGTGGTCATCGCCCCTCATCCGCCGCGTCGCGGCAACTGCCAGATCCCTCGCCCCGCGTCAGCGGGGAGAGGGTGGCCCGAAGGGCCGGGTGAGAGGCGATCATTGCGGCAGTCTAACGCCGAACGCGCGCTCGAAATTTTGTGTGGTGGTCTCGGCCACCACCTCCAGCGGCACCTTCCACAACGACGCCAGCAGCTCGGCGATCTTGATCACGAAGGCCGGCTCGTTGTCTTTCCCGCGAAACGGGACCGGCGCGAGATAAGGCGTATCGGTCTCGATCAGAACGCGATCATGAGGCAGTCGGCGCGCGCAATCGCGCAGCGTCTCGGTACTTCGAAAAGTCACGATCCCGGAAAATGAAATGAAGTAGCCTCGGTCGATGAGCTGACTGGCCATCTGATACGACTCCGTGAACGAATGCAGGACGCCCTTGCCCTCCGGCAGGATCTTCAGCAGGTCGTCGTTCGATTCGCGGTTGTGCACGATGATCGGCTTATCGAGGCTCTTGGCCAGAGCGATGTGCTTTTCGAAAACTTCAATCTGCTTCTCGCGCGGCGAATGCATGTAGTGGTAGTCGAGACCGATCTCGCCGATCGCGACGACACGAGGCTCGGTGGCGAGTTTCTCGATCTTTTGAAACGCGGCCTGGTCGCAATCTCGCGCCTCGTGGGGATGAAACCCGACCGCCGCCCACACATCGGCATTGAGCTGCGCAATGGTGAGAGCCTGCGGCGCATCGCCCAGCTTCGTGGCTGGAACAATGAATCCGCGCACGTTCTGCCCGCGCGCGCGAGCGAGCGCAGGATCGGCATCGGCCATGGTGAGGTGACAGTGCGAATCGGTGAAGCGGATCAAACGCGCTCCACAATCGCCGTGCGAAGCGCGGCAATCAGATAGATTTCTTCATTGAGCTTTGGCATCGGTTGCTCGGTTGCTGGGTTGCTCGGTTGCTAAGCAACTCAGCAACTCAGCAACCGTCTTGCTGTAAACATCCACTGCGTCTAACAACTCGCGCTTGACGATGTATTCGTTTGCGCCGTGCGCATCGAGAATCGAGCCCGGCCCGAACAGCAGCGGCTTGCCGAGGTTGCTCAGGTGCGGGATGTCGGTATTGAAGGCGACCACCGTCGACGGTGCTCCCTCCGGCACGATCATGAATTGCGGCGCGTTTCCACGCGCCATCGTGATCTTGCCGCCGAAACGGTCGAGGAGCTTCTCCAATTTCGCGCGCACGATTTCGTGGTCGTCGACGGTGCGGAACATCATTTCGCACTCCGCAACCGCCGGGACGATGTTCGGCTTTTCGCCGCCGCGGACGACGCCGACATTCACGGTGGCATTGCCGAGGATTTCGTGCGATCCCCAGTCGGTGGCTTCGATCGCCGTGATCGCGGCGAGCATCTTCTTGATCGCGGAATCGCCGCGCTCGGGATAAGCGGAGTGCGCCGCGACGCCCTCGAAACGAAGGAAAACGGTCAGCGCGCCCTTGGACGCTCGCGCGAATTTCGATTGCGTCGGCTCGCCCACCAAAACGAATTCCGATCCGAGATCGGCCAGCTGACCATTGGCGGTTTTCGCACCAATCGAGTCTGTTTCCTCACCGACCACGAAGAGAAACGCGAAGTCGCGAATGTTTCGCTCGCGCAACCGCAAACCTGCGGCGATCATCGCCGCGATCACACCCTTGGTGTCACACGCTCCCCGGCCGTAGAGATTCGTTGCATCTTCGCGCGAGGCAAACCAGGGCGGGACGGTGTCGATGTGCGAGTTGATCACCACGCGCGGACGGCCGCCTGCAGATGCGTAGACATTGAAACGTGAAGCGGTCACGGCGTAGCGCCGGGTTTGAAATCCGAAGCGCGACATTTCCGCCTCGAGGAACTCTCCCACCGCGCCTTCCTCCTCGGTCGGCGACGGAATATCGATGAGTTGTCGCGCCAGCGCGATCGGATCGATCACTGTCTCGGTCGCCGCCGCTCGCCAAACTCGCTGCGGATCCGCTGCAGATCGGGATCATCGGGCCACTGGCGCGAAATCCGGCGCGCGATCTCCTCGGCCCGGACTCGCTGATGCATCGCGATCGCGATTCCGAGGTGCGCGAGCTCGCGCTCGCGCTGTTCGAGCTGCTCTTTCTGATCGAGGGCGAGTTGATATTGCTCGATCGCCTTCGGGAAATTGCGATTCAGGAGCGCCGTCTCGCCAGTTTGGAAATGCTCGCGCGCCGTCGGTGTGGGAGCCGGCGCCCTCGCCGGCTCAACGGCGGGCGAGGCTCCCGCCGCCACACTGACCGTGGTCTGTGCAGGTGGAGGCGGCGGTACAGGCGCCGGCGCTCCACGGTGCCCTTTCGCGTACCAGCCGACAAGTCCTACGACAACGACGAAGCTGACCATCGCCCACACCCAGGCCGCTTGCGATCGTCGCGGCTCGTTCACGGTCTTGAGCTTCGAGCCGGTGAGCACTGTCGGCTCCGCGGCATATGGCGTCGTCGAAGCGCGTCCGAGTTGTCGCTCCAGCGCCTGGGCGAGATCGGTTGCGGTCGCAAATCTCTCCTCGCGATTTTTTCGCAGGCAGCGCTGGATGATGCTCGCGAGACCCGGCGAAATCTTTGGATTCGCCACCGCGGCATCGCGCGGCTCGTCGCGAATGATCTGGGTCATGGTGTCGGTGATGGTCTCGCCGCGGAAAGGAAGGTTGCCGGTGGCGCCTTCGTAGAGCACGATGCCGAGGGAGAAGATGTCGGTGCGCGGATCGAGAGGCTTGCCGAGAGCCTGCTCGGGCGACATGTAGTGAATCGTTCCGACGATCATTCCCTGCTGCGTCAGGAGCGGCGCCGTCGGGGCGTCAGCGGTCGAGGTCGAGGTCGTCAACTGCTTGGCGATGCCGAAGTCGAGGACCTTCACACGATTTCCGGCGCCGACGATGATGTTCTCCGGCTTCACATCGCGATGAATGACGCCCTTGGCATGCGCTTCTGCCAGCGCCTCGGCGACGCTGCGACCGATCCGGCACAGCTCGGCCTCTGAAATTCGGCGCTTGAAAATTTTCGACAGCGGATGGCCGTCGACGAACTCCATGACGATGAACAGCCGTCCGCCGGCCTCTTCGAAGGAGTGAACGGTGGCGATGTTCGGATGATTGAGTTGCGCCGACGTTCGCGCTTCCCGGCGCAGTCTGGCGATCGCTTCCGCGTCTGCCGCCACGGATGGCGGCAGGATTTTGATGGCCACCACGCGGCCCAGCCGGGTGTCCTCAGCTTTCCACACCTCGCCCATCCCGCCCGCCCCGATCTGCGAAATCAGCCGGTAGGCACCGAGAGTTGTGTCGGCGTGAAGCATGAAAGCATTTTAGGGCCATGCTCGGAATCCTGGCAGTCGCCGCCGTCATCACGTTCATCTCGCCACAGCCGGGATCGCAGGCGGTGGGCATCCTTCCGATTGAAGTGACGGCCAACATCGCGGCCGTCAATCGCGTCGAGTTTTTCGTCGACGGCGCGATGGTCGGCGTGGCGCGGCAGGCGCCGTATCGGATCCTCCATGACTTCGGCACCTCGCTCGCCGGTCACGACGTGGTCGCGAAGGTCTACTCGAACAATTTCAAGAACGTCGAGGTCGCGCAGATCGCGACCGCCGCCATGACCGCCGGCGAGACATTGCATGTCGATCTGGTCGAAGTGCCAATGCGAGTCCGTTCATCGCATCCGTTGCGCGTCGAAGACCTGCGCATCACGGAGAACAGGATCGAGCAGACCATCTCGGATGTGCGATCCGATCGCGGGCCGGCACGATTCGTCTTCGTCGTCGACCGCTCGCTCAGCATGGGGGACGGCAAGCTGACTTCTGCCCTGCGCGCGATCGATGAGGAATCGAAGTTGCTGCGTTCCGACGATCGCATGGAAGTCGTTCTCTTCAACCACAACGTCATGCCGGCGCGTGCGATCGCGCGCGGCGAAGAAGTCGAGGCGATTTTCGGCAGCATTCCGCCGTCGGGCGGAACATCGCTGCGCGACGCGGTCAGCTCGATCGCATCGCGCGATCGAACTTACGCCATCGTGATCACGGACGGCGGCGATCGCAACAGCATGGCCGGCGAGGAAGAGGCATTGCGCAAGGTCAGCGGCACCAGGCTCATCCTCGACGCCATCCTCCTCGGCAACTCCAGCCGCTTTCTCGATCGGGCTGCGAAAAATACCGGCGGCACCATTGCGCGCGCGAGCGCGTCGAGCGTGCAACGCCAGCTCCATCGCATGATCCTCGACATCAACAGCCGCTACACCGTCGCCTACCAGAGTCACGGCAATCCGAGCGGGTGGCGATCGATCAACGTCTCGGCACGGCGGCCAGGGATCGAGATCGTGAATGCGCGAAAAGGATATTTCGCGGAATGAGGTTCTCAGTTCTCAGTTCTCGCTTCTCAGTCCTTCTCTTTGCGACTCTCGTGTCGGCGCAGACGCGGATCGCATCTGACTTCGAGATTCAGCAGATGGAGCAGCAGGTCGCGCGATCGAAAGATTTTCTGTCCCAACTTTCGGGGCATCTGAACCTGGGCGATCTCCGCCTGACGCGAAATGAGACCGCCATGGCGCGGAGCGAGTATGCCAGGGCGCTAGAGATCGCAACCAGTGAGCGGCTGGCTGCACGGCGCGCGTCGGAGATGACGCGCTACGCCACCGCGACGTCCTACGCCGCCCTGGCGGAGGCGAAACTCGGCAGCGCCGCCGACGCATTCGCGTTGTCCGAAGAAGCGATGCGTTACACCAGCGATTCGGGGAAGAGTTGGAATCTCTACGCCAACGCCATGACGGCGCTCGGCAAGGCCGCCAAGGCGGTCAGCGCCTCGCGCAACGCCGTCGCGATTGCATCGCGTGAGAATGACAAGCTCGATCTCGCCATCTATCAATACTCGCTGGCATCCTCGCTGCTCGAGTTGCATGAGACCGCGGAAGCGGAAAAGCTGCTCGTCGACGTCGTCACTTCGCTGCGGTCGGAAGCATTCGCGTCGCTGCGACGCGATGTCGCGCGCACGGAATCGTTCGAGATTTATTCGACCGCGCGCGGCGAACAGGCTGCCTACATTTCGCTTCGCAATCGATCGCAACTGCGCCTGGCGCGGCTGTACGAGGACCGCGGCAACGCCGCGCGCGCACGCGAGCAATACGCAAACGCGCTCGCCGATCGCAGCGACGATCCGACCGCGCTGGCGGCCATGGCGCGCCTCAGCACATCGGCGGGAGAGCGCGAGCGCTACTACGCCGCGGCCTTCGATGCCAATCCGTTCTCGCTGCCGTTGATCCGCGACTACCAGAGTTATCTGAGTGTGGGAGCCGGCGCCATCGCCGGTTCAGCGGCGGGCGAGGCGCCCGCCGCCACACCTGGCAGCCAGGTCCGCCTCGCCCTCCAGCAAATGCAACGCAGCGAATTGATCGCGGCGCGTCAGACGATCGATCAGCTTTTGCAGAAATTTCCCAACAACGACACGCTGCAGCTCCTCGCGCGCGAGATCGAGCAGCGACGTGGTGGCGGCAGCGATCTTCACGCCCTGATCGCCGCGTTTAACAACAACACACTGACCGCTGAGAAACGCGCAGAACTCGATCAAAAGACATTTACCAGCGACGTGGTCTTTGATCAGGGGCCGCCATTCGAAACGGGAAAGATCGGCGACGTCCCATTCCGCTTCAGCGAGCCCATGACATTCAAGGGAACATTCGCCGCCGGCGTCCGGCTGCGACTCACCTATCGAATTCTCGGAGCGTCGCAACTGAGCGGCGCCGACGCGCTCCTGCTCGAGCCGGTGCGACTGGAGAATCCGCGATGACGCCGTTGCTTTTGGCAGTCGTGGTCGCAGCAACCGATCGCGGCGTCCTGGTCGCGCACAGCGGATCGATCGAGATGTACGATCGAACCGCCACGTCTCGCTTGTGGAGCGGCGAAGGCTTGCAAACGCCGGCGCGCATCGTGACGTCTAAGGATCAAGCGGTGATCATCGATCCGCTCGCGAGCCAAATCCGAACCATCGATCTCGCATCCGGGCGAGGAACAACACTGCCCACCGGCGAGACCCCGACGGACGGACTGTTTTTGAACGGCCGGTTTTATCTCCTCGAGCGCGACGCTCGAGCCCTCGAACGGATCGGAGCGGACGGCACGAGGGCGTCCATTCCTCTGGCCGCCGATCCGGCGTTTATCCGCCAGGCGGGCGGCCGCCTCTACGTCTACAGCCGCACGCCGGGAGTTCTTCAGGAAGTCACGCCGTCGCCGTTCGAGGTGCGGCGCAGTGTGAATGTTGCGCCGTTCGCGTCGGATCTGGAAATCGATCCGAAGAATGCATATCTCGTCTATCCGCGCGGCGGAAAAATCGGAATCGTTTCGCTGACCGCGATGAAGTCGAGCGGAACCTTCGATGTGGGCGCAGTTCCGATCGACGCCGCCTTCGCCTCCACCGGCACCGCCCTGACGGCGCGAACGCTCGCCGTCGCCGACCCGTCCGCAAAGCGCGTGTGGATGGTCCAGGGAGCGGAATCGTTCGCGCAAGCCGTCGCCCGTGGTTTTCTCCGCGGCCTCATCGGCCTCGGCCTCTACGGCGGCGGGGCGTCGCAGTTCCCGACCGGCGTCGACCGCGTGATCATTCAAGGCCCGCGCTGGTATGCCTACGATTCGAGCAGCGGCACGCTTTACCGCTTCTGGAAATCGAAGAGCACTGTCATTTCGAAAAATGTTGCATGGGAAGGATTTGCGGTCGGTCCGGGCGCTGTTTACGTGTGGGACGACGCGGTACGCCGGTTGCAGCGCTCAGACACCAATGACTGATCGAAAAACATGTATCCGATGCGGGCGCCCCATCGACGCTTACGCACGCTCCTGCCCGTTTTGCAATTGGGATCAATCGCAGGCCGTGCCGCCGCCGGAGGAGATGATCATCAGCACCGCACCGCCGTACGTGCCGCCCGACGAGCGGTCATGGTGGCGCGGAAAAATTCTGGCGGCCGGCGCGTTCGTCGCGCTTCTGGTCATCGCGTTCGTCGTGGGCACGTTGATCCACGGCTTCGAACCGAGCGAAGTGAAAGCTGCTCAGAAAAAAGAGTCGACGCCACAGCCGCAGTTGCAGCAGACATTCAAACCCGCGCCGCGAAGCAAGGTGACGCTGGTGCCGGTCAGCGGATCCGGTCTTCCGGAGTCGATTGAACAACCGATCACCAGCGCTCCGCCGCAAGCGCCCGGCCAGCAGCCTAACGATGCCACTGCCTTGCCGGCCGACCAGTACGCGGCCGCGGCCGCTCGCGCGAAAGCGCAACTTGAAGCAGCGAAGAAAAGCGAGTTGGTGGATCCCCGCTCGATCACCGGCGCGGCATACCAGCAAGCCGAAAGGCCCAAACGCGTGCTGTCTGAAACGCCTCGCAGCGTGTCGCGAACCGAAGCCTATCTGGAGTCGAAGCCGCTGCCGCACATCAATGTCGATCACGACATCACTGCGCGATTGAATCTGACCGTGTCGCCCAACGGACGCGTCACAGAGATCGACGTCAACGAGTCGATTCCCGACATGCCGAAGCTGATCGCAGCGGTGCAGAACTGGCGATTCCGGCCTGCCACGGAAAACGGAACGCCAGTGACAGCGCGGGTGGCAGTCGATATAACCTTCCGAGCAAATGAGTAAGGCCGTGTGCGTCGCGTGCCAGCACGCGATCGATGACGCCGCCAGAATCTGTCCTTACTGCGGATCCGATCCGCGCACCGGCAAGAAGGTCGTCGACACTCAGGCGCTTCTGCAGGAAGTTTTTCATCCCCGCGAGATGTCGGCCACCGAAGAAGTGTTGCAGTACGCGCGGCAGCGGCAGGGTGTCGTCATCACCTTCGCGGTCATCCTCGTGCTGGCGCTGCTGGCGGGAGTCCATCAGTACGTGCTGCGGCGCAATCGAACGGCGGTGTCCGATTCCGCCGCCGTGCCGCTGACCGACGTCGCAGATCTCAGCAGTCAGCAGGAGGAAACGCGGCCGCTGCCGATGCCCGATCTCAAATTCCAACACGACGGACGCCCGCTGACGATGCGCAGCTTCATCGTCGAGCCGGGCGCGGTGGCACCGCAAAGTGGCACGCCGGCGGCCGCCGGAGTCGGCGGCGCTCCACCAAAGCAGTGACGATCGCCATCGCCGTCATTCTGGTCGCGAGCGTGGTCGGCCTGCTGCTGTACATGCGGGCGCAAAAACCTGTCACCGGCGTGCAGCAGCTCATTCAACAAGGCCGTTATGCCGATGCGGTTGCGGCGGCGGGCGGCGACTGGCTCCATCGCGCCGAGGCTTTGAAATTGTTAGGCCGGTTCGAGGAGGCCATCGAATCGTATCGGCGATCGAATGATCCCGCCGCGCGCGAGGGAATCGCTCTGTCGCTCGCGCATCTCCAGCGCGATCTCGACGAGGCGCAGCGTTTGATGGAAGAGCAGATCAATCTCTTTCCGCAAATCCAGGAGTTCCAGGCCCTCGGCCTCGCGTACATTTTGCTGCGCGACGGAAAACGCGAGGAAGCGCTCCGCGTATTTGGCGATAACGTGGAGCTGTTGGAAACGCGGTTCCGCGATGACTACACCGATCGCGATCCGCTACTCGCTGAAACGCTCTTCATGTACGCAAAGCTCGAGGAAGCGGCCGGAGATCACGCTCGCGCGGGTGCCTTACGCGCGAAGGCCGCGGCGTGGGCGCCGGGCAGCGTGTGGGCCAAGCCGTCATCCTGACGGCTCAGAGCGCCAGCGCCAGCCGATGAAATTCGCCGCGAATGCGCTGCATGTTGATGGGCGCCGCGCACGGATGCACCCGATTGGTCAGCAGCACCATGATGCGATCGCGATCGGGATCGATCCACAATGACGTTCCGGTGAAACCGGTGTGGCCGTATGCGCGCGGCGACAGCATCCTGGTGGCCTCGCTCCCGGTGGGGAGTTGCCATCCGAATCCGCGCGCGTCATCGAGTCTGGGGGTGTGATTGCGGATGGCCTCATCGACGATTTCTCGCGGCAGGACTTCGGCGTTCACCCACGCCTGCGCCATGCGAAAGATTGCGCGCGCCGTGGCGAAGAGTCCCGCATTGCCCGCCGTCCCACCCGCGAAAAACGAATTGCCATCGTGGGTTTCGCCCCAGATCAGACGGTCGCGCGGCGCCTTGATGTTGGCCATCTTCGCTTCGTAGCGCTGTCCCCACTCGGTCGCGGCGATGCGCGATCCCAGTGACGCACGCGGATTGAACATCGCGTCGGCCGGGAGGATCGACTTGGCGCGCGAAAGGTAATCGCTGAGCGCATACCACAGCAGAATGAAATTGAGATCGGAGTACACCACCTTCGTGCCCCGCTCGTACTCCTGCCCTTCCTTCAGGATCGTGTCGATGTACTTGGCCGTGTGCGCGTACAAGGGCAGCCATGCCCGCAGTCCGGAGGTGTGCGTCAGCAGCTCGCGATATGAGAATTCGTAGTACTTATCGTCTATATTTTTTATCGACTGAAGAAGCAGCGTGGTCGTCACCAGCGGCTTGGTGAGCGAGGCGCAGTCGTAAATCGTATCGAGCGTCGCCCGGATCCGGACCGGCACAACCACCGCGTTTCCGACCGCCCCTTCCGCGATGATTCCGCGCGAATCGCCCACCGCATACACCGCCGACGGAAACGACCCGACGTCGATTTCGCTCTGTAGGAATGCCTCGATCAATCGGCAGCACTGGAACATGTGCTGCTGGCATGTGTCAACGCGATTTTTTGTTCCGCAGCGTGTTAACCTGAAATCGCTCGATGCTGAAACTCGAGAAGCTCGAAATCAACGGCTTCAAATCGTTCTACGATCCCGCCCAACTCACCTTCCCGGTCGCGTTGACCGCCGTGGTCGGCCCGAACGGCTGCGGCAAGTCGAATATCTGCGACGCCATCATCTGGGTCCTGGGCGAGAACCGCGCCACGCACATCCGCGGCGAGACGATGGAAGACGTCATTTTCCAGGGATCGGCGCGCCGGCGTCCGCTGTCGATGGGCGAGGTCACGCTCACGCTGAAGACCGACAACGGACATCCCGCCGCCGAGGATGGCCGCATCACGCTGCATCGCCGGGTGTTTCGAACGGGCGAATCGGAGTTTCGACTCAACGGAAAGCGCGTGCGGATGAAAGATATCTCCGACATCCTCATGGACACCGGGCTGGGCATCCGCAATTACTCGGTGATGGAGCAGGGCAAGATCGATCTGATCCTCTCCAACAAGCCGCAGGATCGCCGCCGCCTCATCGAGGAAGCCGCCGGCATCACGAAATACAAAACGAAGCGGCGCGCGGCTGAGCTGAAGCTCGAAGAGACGCAGGCGAACTTGCTGCGCATCGACGACACGCTGGCCGAAGTCACCCGCAATTTGAATTCGCTCAAGCGTCAGGCAGGAAGGGCGCGGCGACACAAAGAGCTGGTTGAAGAGCTCTCGACTGCCAAGCGCGCGCTGTACAAAGGTCGCATTGTGCTTGCGCAGAGCGAGCAGCGCACGGCCGAAGAAGGAGTTGCTGCTGCCCAGGCAAGCGAAAGCGAGCTGGCGGCGCAACTGGCAACCGACGAAGCTGCGCTGGCCGAGCATCGCACGCTGCTGACGAATCGCGCCTCGCGCGCTTCGGCCGCTCGTGAGGAGATCGCAGCAGTCACAGGCGATGTCGAGCGTCTCCGATCATTCCTGCAGCAGTCGGAATCGGCGCTGACCGACCTGCGCAATCGCATCGAAATCGCACGCGGGCAGACCACCAATATCGGCGACGAAGCGACGGAGCAACAGGCGCAACTCGACGAAAGGCTGGAAGCGCTCGCGAACGCGCGGGGGGAGCGCAATCGCCTTCGCGAGATCGCGGAGCAGCTCGAACGCGAGCGTCAGGAAAAGTCGGACGAGGTCCGCGGCCACGAGAAAGCGCTGGCGGACAATCGCGAAACGCTCATGCGCACGATCGCGAACATTTCCGAGGCGCGCAATCAGGTGCATCAGATCGAAGTGGCCGTCGAGAAATGCGAGTTTTACCTCGGCAAGCTCACCGAGGCGGCGCGGAAGGCGACTGAAAGCCGCGATGGCGCACGCGCGACCATGCGCGAATGGGACGCCGCCGTTCGCGCGGCAGAGTCGGCGCTGGTCGCCGCGCAGCATGCGGCACGCGATGCGGTTGCCAAACGCGACGACGTCTCTTCGCGCCGCGACGCGATGCGCGAGTCGCTCGCCAGCGCGCGCGATCGCGTATCGCAGATCACCTACAAGATCGATTCGGTCCGCACGCTGCTGGCCTCGCTGGAAGCGCAGGACGAGAATGTTCGCAGCGCGATTCTGGAGCTGATTCCGAATGCGACCTCGGCTGCCGAGTCCGTGCACGCGACCCAGGGATTCGAAGCCGCCCTCGACACGCTGCTGCGCGAAGTGTCGAAAGCGACGGTCGTCGACGACGCGAGCGTTGCGTTGAAGGCCATCAAGCGCTTGCGCGAGCGCGGAGCAGGGCGCGGTGCGTTCCTCAATGTCGCACACCCTCTCCCCGCGCGCGGGGAGAGGAACGGGGTGAGGGGCGACGCCGTTTACGCCGTCGTCGGCGAAGGCACAGTTGCCGATGCCGTCCGGAGCGCGATCCCGGAGGCCTACATCGTGGGCGATCTCCAACAGGCGATCGATGGCGCGAAGGAGCGGCCGCACGCCACATTCGTCACGCTCGACGGCGACATCGTTCGCGGCCCCCTGCTCATCGGCGGCAAAATCGAAGGAGCAACGCCGGGCGTCTTTTCGATCAAGCGTCAGCTCGCCGATCTCACCGCACTCCTCGGCACCGAAGAAACGCGGGCGATCGAGCTCGCGACCGAATTGCAAGGACTCGAGGATGAGCTTCACGCCGCCGACGACGCTCGCATCCTCGCCGAGGATCGCGCGCGGACCGCGGAAGTCGCGTTGCGCGATCAGCGCGGCAATCGCGATCACGCCATGATGGAGCTCGATCGCTTCGAGCGCGAGCTGGCCGTGACTTCCGAGGAAAAAACGCTGTACGCCGAGGAGAAAGAGCAGCTCGTCGGGCGACGCAATGCCGCCGTCGCCGATCTCAATCACCTCGAAGAACGCGAGCGCTACATTCACGAGCAGATCCGCACTCACGAGGAGCAGCTCACCGCGGCGCGGGCGCAATTCGAAGAGGTCACCGACATCGCAACGCGAGCGCGCGTCGACGTCGAAACTGCCACCGGCGTGGTCAACGCCGTTCAACGCGAACACGAAAACCTCTCGCGCATCGTCCTCTCCCTCGGATCGCGCACGACGCAATTGCAGCAGGAAATCGAATCGCTGCAACGCAAGCAGCAGGAAACCCAAACGGCGGGCGAGGAGGCGCGAGCGCAACTCGAGCGCGCACTGGTGCGGTTGCGCGACGTCGGCGAAATGCGCATTGCGCTGGAAGCGGAAGTCGCCGATCTCGAATCGCGCGTGCAGCAATTGGAAACGCGCGCCCTCAGCTCGCGCGAACTGTGGAACGCCGCAAAAGATGCATTGTTCGAATCGGAACGGCGCCGCGATCGCGCCAACGCCGCGTTCGACCTTCTTCGCGAGCAGATTGCGCTCGATCTTCATGCCGGCATCGACGCTCTGGCCGAGGTCGAGCCGCCGGTTGATGATCAGGCCCGCGTCAATCTGGAGTCGGAAGTCGCGCGACTGACCGAGCACATCGAACGCATCGGACCGGTCAACGTTCTGGCCATCGAAGAGCATCAGGAGCTCGAGCAGCGTGAGTCGTTCCTTCGAACGCAACGCGATGATCTGGTGCAGGCGATCGAATCGCTGCGATCGACCATCCGAAAGATCAACATCACATCGCGCGAGCTGTTCCGCGACGCATTCAACGGAGTCAACGAGGCCTTCGGTCAAATCTTCGCGTCGCTGTTCGGCGGCGGAGCGGCGAGGATGCAACTGCTCGACGAGGAAGACATCCTGGAGAGCGGCATCGAGCTGATCGCGCAGCCGCCCGGAAAAAGGAATCAGTCGATCGCGCTGCTCTCCGGCGGCGAGCGCGCGCTGACCGCGCTGGCGCTGCTGTTCGCGATCTTCCGCTACAAGCCCAGCCCCTTCTGCATCCTCGACGAGGTCGACGCGCCGCTCGACGAAGTCAACAACGATCGCTTCGTGCGCCTGGTGCGCGACATGTCGCGCGACACGCAGTTCATCATGATCACGCACTCGCGCCGCACCATGGAGGCCGCCGACGTGCTGTACGGCGTGACGATGGAAGAAGCGGGATGCTCGCGCCTGGTCAGCGTGAACTTCGCGGAGATCGAAGCGTAGCCGCAACGATGAGACCGATCGCGGCCGACGCGGTGACATCTGAAGTCCAGTGACGAAAGGCGAGGACGCGTGACACCGCGACCGCCAGCGCGAGGAGCACAGCGATCGCGCGCAGTGTCTTCGACTCGGCGTTCAGAATCAGAACTCCCGCCAGCGCGAATGCGCCGACGGTGTGTCCGCTCGGAAACGAGCTCGCCGACACGCGTGCATGGTGGAACGGGCCCAACCACAACTCCGGCCGTGTCCGTCCGATCGCAAATTTCACGATTTGCACGATCGCACCGCCGGCCGCGCCAGCGACCAACATGCGAATGGCGTAGCCGACCCAGTCGCGTTTCGCGTAGGCCAGGCCCGCCAACGCGAAGAAGAGGATGATCATCACGGGGTTCATCCCGCCGCCGAATCGATTGGCGATGCGAATCCAATCTTCGACCGAGTCCGAATTGATGCGCTCAGCCCACTCGGTGACAGGCGAATCAACGAACATCCAAACCTGTGCGACCAGCGCCGCGGCAGCGATGATGGCAATTCCGGTCAGAGTCCGAATTCGAAGGCGGGTCGCACGAAACTCGGCCAGAATCGCGCCGAAATCGCGGGTATCCTGCAGCAGCCACAAAGCGAAAAGGCCCGAAAGGCACCAGAAGACGACATCCCAGGCCGGCGCTTCGCGGCCAAGAAACGAGAGCTCGTCGATGCCGAGGGGCGCGTTGCAGCAGAGGCGGTTGACGGCCACGATCGGCGAAGGCCAGAAGACCGACAAAATCAGCAGCGCGACGAAGCCCGCGGATGCCAGACGTCGCTTAGCGCCGGTAGACATCGAACCATTTTCCGATCATCTGCACCTGATCGACGAGGCGATAACCGCGCAGCGCGTTGGCGATCTCCCCGGAGTGAATGCGACTCGTCGCGATCACCGTCGGATTGCCGATGTTGTCGGCGTCAACGTATCGCACGCGTTCCAGCTCGCGTGGAAAGTCATAGCGGCTCCACAAGTTCGGACAACTGTAGAGCGCGATTTGCTCTGCGGCGACGTGTTGCTTCTCGAGCGCGACGATCAGCCGCTGCGGTGAGCCAATCGAATTCACGAACGGCATCATGGTGATGGCTGCATAAATCAACGGGATCAGCGGCACGATGCCCACTGCGATCGTGGCTGGCAGCGCGGATCGCCACGTGAGGATCAACGCGATTGCCGCAGAAACAGCAATGATTATCATCAACAATTTTGCTTCGGGCGGAACGCGATTCACGAATACCACAGCGACGACGAGCAGCCCGAGCGTGATACGGCTTGCGACGATCGAGGCGCGATCGGCGATCATCAACGCCACCGGCGGAATCATCGCCATCATGTAGACGTCGAGCTTACTGCTCATGAGCGAGTACGGAATCAGCACCGCCGCGATCCAGCTCAGATAAAAACGATTCGCGCCGCGCAGCGCCGCCATCGCAAGAAAAAACCACGGGAACAGAATTCCGGGAAGGTGCAGCAGGTAAAACCATGGCGGCGCGTTGTGCACCCACGCCCCCACCGCCCGCCCGACCGTCTGCTTGACGATCACCTCCCGCGCGTAGGCCTGCCCGCCCAGCAACATCGCCGGCACGAACCATAGCAGCGGAATCCCGATCATCGCGGCGATGGGCGCGACATAGTTGACGCGTGGAAATCGCTTTTGTCGCCACGCTTCGATGAGAAACAAGACCACGCCGATGACGGGGGCCATCGGCCCTTTGATCAACGTGGCGATTCCGAACGCCACGCCGGCGGGCAGCAGTCTCTCCTGCTGCATCATCCACACGCCCAGAACGATCAAGGCTGTAAAGCTGACATCCATGCGAGCCGTTTGCGCCGATCCCCACACCATCAACGATGTCGCGCAGACGAATGCCGCCATCGGACCACCCATCCGCCACATCAGCCAGATCAGAAACAGGAATGCGATGAGCGACGGCAGCACGAACGCCCACATCGAATAGACGCCCAGCGCAAACGTCAGCACATCGATCATCCAGAAATGCAGGGGCGGTTTGTGGGTGAAGGGCGCGCCGTTCAAAATCGGCAAAAAAAATGCGCCGGTGGCCCGCATTTCGCGGATTACCTCGGCGTATTTCGTCTCGTCGCCGATGAAAAGATCGCGCTGAAACGGCGTGATCCAGGTCGAGAGTATGGCGACAAAGAGCGCGATCAGAAGAGTGCGCGAAGACAGGCTCAACCCTTTGATTATACGCCGCTTAGACGATGCAGGAAATCCGTAAGAGCAGGCCTTGGTACGGGTGTAGAATCGTTTCAATGGATCTTTGAAGGAGGAAAATGAGGATGTCGAATCGGGTCGCAGACATTCAACAGATTCTCAGCACCGAGGATGTAGAGTTTCGGCAGTGGGTCGAAGAGCATCACGCTTGCGAATCCCGTCTGAGCGAGCTCGCCTCCAAGCCTCAGGTGACCATCGAGGAAGAGATGGAAGAGAAGACGTTGAAAAAGCGAAAGCTGCACCTCAAAGATCAAATGGCAGCACGAATTCGGACATACGAATCCAGCAACAGCGTCGCCTAAGTCAGAAGGCAGAAGTCAGAAGGCAGAAGGGTTCTCATGCAGAGTCCTTCTGCCTTCTGCTTTCTGCCTTCTGCCTTGTTTTTGCATAACATCCACCCATGCCGAAAATCCGGTTTGCTCCGGAGGGGTGGCTGTTCATCATCCCCGTGATCATTCTCACGGCGGCGGCGTTGCTTCTCACATGGTGGACCGCCGCAATCGTCTTTGGCCTCCTGGCGGCATTTCTCTTCAACTTTTTTCGCGATCCGCAGCGCGTCGGCTCCGAGCGTCACGTCGATGTTCTTTCGCCCGCCGACGGCACGGTCGTGCAGATCAAGGATGTGAACGACGGCGAAGTTTGGCCCGGACTCACCCGGCAGGTCAGCATCTTCATGTCGGTGTTCGACGTCCACGTGAATCGCGCACCGATCACCGGCCGCATCGTGCACTACGAATACAATCCCGGGAAAAAGATTGCGGCCTTTGCGGAGAAATCATCGACGGAGAACGAACAGAATCTGGTGGTCATCGAAGACGGCAACGGTGGCTGCATTGCCTTCAAGCAGATTGCGGGATTGCTGGCCCGGCGCATCGTCTTCGACAAGAAAGAGGGCGATGAGGTCGTGCGCGGCGAGCGGGTGGGCATGATCAAATTCGGCTCGCGGGTCGACGTCTTTTTTCAGCCCTCGGCGAAAATCAACGTCAAGATGCGCGAGAAGGTGAAAGTCGGATTGACCATCATCGGAGAGATCGAGGAACGCCGATGAAGCCCGAGGTCCGGAAAAATCTTCGACGCGGGGTCTACGTCATTCCGACATCCTTCACGGTGCTCAATCTCTTTTTCGGATTCCGCTCCATCGTCAACAGTACGCGTGGCATCGAGGCCATCGCGAACGGACGCAACGATCTCGCCATCCAGTTCTTCGAGCTGGCCTGCCTGTCGCTTTTCTTCGCGGCGATTTTCGACACCGTCGACGGATTGGTGGCGCGTCAACTCGGTGCCACCAGCGAGTTCGGCAAGGAATACGACTCGCTCGCCGATTGCGTCACGTTCGGCGCCGCGCCGGCCATGCTGGTCTACGCCTGGGGCCTTCGCGCCCTCGGCAACCTCGGCGGCGCGATCGCTTTTCTTTTTCTGGTCAGCGGCTCGCTGCGCCTGGCACGGTTCAACATCATGACCGGCAAGACCGACTATCGCTACTTCGTCGGCCTCCCCATTCCTGCCGGCGCGCTGACGCTGGCCTCGATCATCTTCTACGCGCCCGCGCCGGTGCGCGACGAACATTTCGCGATGATCATGCTGCTGGTGACCGCGGCGGTCGCGTTCGCGATGGTCTCGCCGATCCGCTATCGGAGCCAGAAGGGATTGAATCTTCAGAAAGAGCGGTCGCTGATCTACATCCTCGGGCTGGCGTTGATTCTTGGGATCTTCTCGAGATTTCCGCGTGAGTTTCTCTTCATCGGGGCGATCTGCTACTTCGCCTCCGGCCCGCTGATTCGCCTCTGGTCGATCGCTTTTCCGTCGCGCCAGCCGGCGGAGGAAGTGCTGCAGCCAGTGGACGCGCATTAACTCATATGCCGAAGCCCAAATCGCCGGCCGGCTATCGGATCGGCATCGTCAATCCATTGACGCTGCTCGGCAACGAAGTCAAGACGATCTTGCGCGAACGGTCGTTCCCGTTCGCGAAGCTGGTGTTGCTCGACACGACCGGCAAGACTGCCGGCGCGCTGACAGAGGCCGACGATGAACCGGCGGTCGTAGTGGCTGCCTCGGACGACGAGCTGGAAGATCTCGATCTCGTCTTCTTCTGCGGTCCGCCGGCCGGCAATCGCGAATGGATCGAGCGTTATCGCGATGATCGTTTCATGGTCATCGACGCGTCGCAGCCGTCGACGATCGGGGAAGGAACGCTGGCCGTGGCGGGAATCAACCTGGAGGAAATCGCGGCTGGAGAAAAGTTGATCATCTCGCCGCATCCGGTTGCCATTCCGATCGCGCTGATCCTGCATCAGATCGGAACGCTCAGCATCGTCGAGCAGTGCGCCGCCACGGTCGTGCAGCCGGCCTCGGAATTCGAGCAAGTCGGCGTGGAGGAGCTGGCGCAACAAACCGTCAGCGTCCTCAACGTCAAGGGCGTGACGAAGCACGTTTTCGATCGGCAGCTGGCGTTCAATCTTTATCCGGCGCTGGAACACAACGAGGAATTCATCGTCGACCAGATGCGGCGGCTGACCAATTCCGATTCCGAGCTCGCGCTAATGATCACTCAGGGAACGATCTTCCACAGCCACACTTTCTCGTTGTTCATCAAGACGCGCGACGATCTCTCGGTCGATCAGATCGCGTCGCGGCTCCGCGACAATCCTGCCATCGCGCTGCCGGAACAGGACGAATCGTTCGGAACGATCGACGCCGCCGGTAAGGATCAAGTGCTGGTCGGAGAAGTGCGACGCGATCCGAGCATTCGTGGCGGATTCTGGGTGTGGGCGGTCTGCGATAATCTCCGCCGCAGCTCGGCGCTCAATGCCGTGTTGGTGGCCGAGAGGGTTTTGTTGGCGGATTCGGCGAACTAGGAGCAAAGATGCAGGATTACTACGAGCCGAAAGTCGGCGATCTTGCGCCCGATTTTCAGTTGCCTTCGACGCGCGGAAAAGAAATCAGGCTCAGTGAGCTCAAAGGCACGGACGTGATTCTCTACTTCTATCCGCGCGACGAAACGCCGGGGTGCACGGCCGAGGCCTGCTCGTTTCGCGATCTGGAAGGCGATCTCTCCAAAGCCGGGGCCGCAATCCTGGGCGTCTCGACCGATTCGATGGCCAGCCACGAAAACTTCTCTGGCAAGCACAAGCTGAATTTTCCGTTGCTGTCCGATGAAACGGCCGACGTGTCAAAAATGTACGGCGCCTGGAAAGAGAAGAACATGTATGGCCGTCGCACCTGGGGCGTCGCGCGGACGACCTATTGGATCGGACCCGACCGCCGGATCAAGAAGATCTACAAAAAGGTCGACGCCGCCAAACACGCCGACGAGATCCTCGGCGATATCAAGGCCTCGCGCGCGAAAAAGTGACCGAGCCCGCAATGCTCAGCGAATCAAATACGTGGAACCTGCCGCCGCAATTGCGATCCCGGTGGAACGGTGACACCGGTACCGGCTCGAGATGAAACTAGCTCGCATCCAACAACTTCTCATAACACCGCTGCTGGTCATAAGTGCCGCAACAACCGCCATCGCGCATCCAGGCTCCGGCATCGTTGTTGATCGGCGGGGATACGTTTACTTCGTGGATACCGGGAGCGGAGTTTGGACAATCGACCCCACCGGCAAACTCGCCCGCCACGACGGGCCAAGGTTTCACTGGATGGCCATCGAGCAGGGCGAGCGGCCTTTGGGCGCTCGACTTCCCACGATCCAAGGAGGCGAAGTCGTCGCCGTTGGCGTCAACCCAACACTTCTTCTTTCCAGCGACGTTCCAATAGCGGTTGGGCGGGACGGCGCGGTCTACTATCCAGAGTTCGGACAAGATCAACGCTTGCGAATCGTGCGGTTCACGCGGTCGGGTGTCGGAAGTGTTTGGGCGATCCTTCCATCGAAAGCACAGGGCGGCGCTCTGCGCTGGGTCAACGGCGTGGCCGCGGGCCCCGACGGATCTCTCTACTACACGGAAGACAAGGCGGTGCGAAGGATCGACGAACGAGGTCTAATCTCCACCTTTGCGGAAAGCGTCACAGTATCCGACTGTACAGCAATCCCTGGCACAGAGCCTGGAACCGAACCTTACTTGCGCGGCCTCGCTGTGGCCACGGATGGTACTGTCTTCGTCGCAGCTTCCGGTTGCGGTGCAGTTCTCAGGATCACACGGCGAGGCGAGATCACAACTGTATTGCGGACGACAAGTCCGTGGTCGCCAACGGCCGTTGCGGTCTCTCCAAGCGGTCTCTATGTTCTCGAGTACCTCCACACCGCCTCAGAGGATCGCCAGGCATGGGTGCCGCGCGTACGAAAAGTGCTTCCCAACGGCACGATCGCTCATATTGCGGCCGTCGAACGACCGAAAGCTCGTTAAGGCGGCTGGCTCTAGCCGGCCGTCCCCACGCCGCGAAACGCGCGAATCCGCTTGCACGCTTCTTCCAGCGCCTCGAAATCCTTTGCGAAGCAGAAGCGAAGCATTCTCGTTCCCGCTTCGGAGACGAAGAAGGCCGAGCCGGGAACGGACGCGACCCGCGCGCTCTCGAGAAGTGAGTTTGCGGCCTCGCGATCGTTCCGAAATTCATCGGGAATCTCGGCCAGCATGTAGTACGAGCCTTCCGGGATCGACGGCCGGAATCCCGCTTCGACCAGCGCCTCCGCCAGAATGTTGCGCTTCTTCTGGTAATCGGCAGCCAGATTGCGATAGTACGAGTCGGGAACCTCGAGCGCGCGCGCGACGCCCCATTGCAGCGGAGTGGGCGCGCAGATCGCGAAGAGGTCGTTCATCAGCCCGATCGGAGCGGCGACCCGTTCGCTCGCGACCGCATAACCGATCCGCCAGCCGGTGATCGAAAAGGTCTTGGAGAAGCCGCTGATGGTGATGGCGATGTCGCGGCAGGACGGGATCGACGCGACCGAGACATGTTTTCGTCCGTCGTAGACGATGTACTCGTAGATCTCGTCGGTGAAGATCCAGGCGTTGAATTCGCGACAGAGCGCGCCGATTTTCTCGAGCTCCTCGCGCGTGAACATCTTTCCCGACGGATTGGACGGCGTGCAGACCACGATGGCCTTCGTCTTCGGCGTGAAGGCGGCGCGCAACGCATCGAAATCGATCGACCAGTCGGGCGCCTGGAGCGGCACGAACTTCGGCGTGAATCCGAGGACGCTGAGCGTGTTGAGGTGATAGCCGTAGTAGGGCTCGAACAGGATGACTTCATCGCCGGCGTTGAGCGTCGCCATCGCGGCGCCGAGAAATCCGCCGCTCGATCCGACCGTGACCACGATTTCCTTCGCGGGATCGGCTTTGAATCGGTTGTAGTGTTCCAGCTTCCGCGCGATGCGCTCGCGCAGAAGATCGATGCCTTCGAATTTCGAATAGGTGGCTTTGTTGGCGACGATGGCGTCGCATGCGCCTTCGACGAGCTCGGGAATGGTCGGCAGATCGCAGATTCCCTGGCCGAGGTTGATGCCGCCGACGCGGTCGCACTCGCGGGACATGCGTCGGATATCCGATTGCACCAGGCCGCGGAGACGGTCGCTGATCTGGTTCATGGCGGCGCTAGTGTAAACGCATTCCCGTCGAGCAGCGGAACGGCCTCGTCAACATCGAGTTCCGAGGCCAGGTCGACATCCTCCGGGTATCCAAGATCGATCAATTCGCGGCCCGAACGCGATGCTGTCAGCGCGTGGTGCACGCTGTCCCGCAGCCTCTCGAAGGCCGCCGCGGCGGCCTCGGCATTGTGCGATCGATTTGCGAGGCGGCTGACGATCGCGCCGGCTCCGAGCCAGTCTTCGATCGCGAATCGCAGGCTGCCGTCCGACCATTTCTCGCCGGCCGCGATGACCGCGACCGAGCGATCGCCGACCCAACGCGCCACCGAAGCCGCATTGCGCAGGCAGCCGATCACGACCGCCTTGGCGTCGAGCTCGCGGGCAACGTACGCCAGCGTCGATCCGTTTGGCGACGGCAGCACCAGGCGCAATCCGCGCGGCACATCGCGCAGCGACGCGGGTGCGAGGCTGAATTTCCCCTGGCCGCGCTTCGACGCCAACTCCGCACGACTTTCTTGCGCGATCGCAACCGCGCGTTCGTCGTTCCACTCGCATGGAAAAATCGTCGCACCACGACCGACGGCGATCGTCGTCGCGGTGCTGAATGACAAGACGTCGACGATCACGACGATGCGGTTCCGTGCACAAGCACGCAAACCTTGAAGGCCCCAGTCGCACAGCACGTTCATGGCGTGAATCGCCCCGCCCACCACTCCCCGTTTTCGCGTTCGCTCACCAGTCGCAAACCCTTGACAACATCGTCCCGTAGTGTGTGGAGAATCCCGCTGAGAATCAGCGACCCGCGGACGTGTTTCATGACCGCTGGCAGCAGCGGGATGATGATCTCGGGCAGGATGTTCATCGTGACGATGTCGAACGATGAATCACGCAGCGCGTGGAGCGTCCCGATGAAGAACGCTGCCGGCGCGTGATTGCACGCGCGGTTTTCATCCATCGCGCCGATGGCGTCGAGATCGATATCCAAACCAACGACTTTGCGCGCGCCCAGGCGAAGCATGGCGAAGGAAAGGATGCCGGTGCCGCAACCGATGTCCAATCCGCGCGCATTGTGAAGATCGATCTCTTCCAGCAATTCGATCGAGAGCGCGGTCGATTCATGCGATCCAGTGCCGAACGCCTGCGCCTGGGGGATGACGAGCCGGTGCGGGCGATCGCCCGTCAACAGCGACGCGTCGGCAGCGACCACAAACGACTTGCCGATCAATAGTGGTGTTAATGATTGCTGATATCGATCGAGCCAGTTGACCGGCTCACGATCCTCCTGTCGAATCGCGATCGGCAGATCGCGGAGCGCGTCGGCAGCCGACTCTCGATCAGCAGCGCTTTCGAAGTACGCCGAGAGCATGCCCTCGGCGACAGACATATTCCCGTTCGAGCGCGTGAGAAACAGCCGGCCGAAAACGATTTCCTCGAGCTCCGGAGGATAAGAAATCTGCAGCAGGTAGTCGATTTTCATTTTGGAGTGCGGCGGCACTCCAAACTATCCGCCGAAGAAATCCTTCATCTTGTCGAGTACACCGCGACCGTCTGAAGAATTCTCGCCCTCCTGGACGGCAAATTGTTCCAGCAGCCGCCGCTGCTCATCGGTGAGTGTCGATGGAATTCGCACGTTGACGTGGACGTAGTGATCGCCCCGCCCCGGGCCCTGCAGGAACTGGACGCCCTTGCCGCGCAGCCGGAAAACCTGATTCGGCTGCGTTCCAGGCGGAATTCGCAGGGGCTCCTGGCCCTCGATCGTCTCCGTTTTGATCTCCACGCCGAGTGCGGCCTGCGTGAATGAAATCGCCTGCTCGGAGTGGATGTCGTAATCGCGCCGCGTAAACTTCGGATGGTCTTGAACCGAGATGAAGACGTAGAGATCGCCCGGAGGGCCGCTGTTGTAGCCCGACTCACCTTCGGCCGGCACACGCAGCCGCGAGCCTTCGTCGACGCCTGGAGGGATCTTGACCGACAGCTTTTTGTCCTCGCGGATCCGACCCGCGCCGCCGCAGCCGACGCAGGGATCCTTGATCACCTTACCTGCGCCGCCGCACTGCGGGCACGTGCGCGCGACGGCGAAGAACCCTTGCGAGTACCGAATCTGTCCGCGCCCGTTGCAGCCGGTGCACGTCGCGGGCGACGTTCCCGGCTTCGCGCCGCTGCCCTGGCAGGTGCTGCAGGTGACGACGCGCGGAACGCTGATCGCAATCTCTTTTCCGAAGACGGCATCTTCAAATGACAGCGTGAGGTCGTAGCGAAGATCGTTGCCGCGAGCCGGCCGCGTGGTGCGCTTTCGGCTGGCACCGAAGAAATCGCCGAAGCCGAAAAGGTCGCCCAGGATGTCGCCGAAGTCGGCGAACTGGCTGGGATCGAACCCACCCATCCCGCCCAACCCGCTGTGACCGTAGCGATCGTAGCGCGCGCGTTTCTCCTCATCGGAGAGCACGGCATAGGCCTCGGCCGCCTCCTTGAATTTCTCCTCGGCACGCGGGTCGCCCGGATTTTTGTCGGGATGATGCTTCAAGGCCATCTTGCGGTAAGCCTTCTTGATGTCGTCGAGGCTTGCGTTCCGCTGGAGGCCTAAGACCTCGTAGTAGTCGCGTTTTTCAGTTGCAGCCATGAATTATTGAGGAGTATCGGAGGGCACGCCCGCCTTCACCGGATTGTAGAGCATGACGCTGGTAAGAATTCGCGAGGCATTCTGCAATTCGAAAATTGCGTCGTTGAGGGTGGACTTGCTTTCAGCGGCCACAGATTCCTTCGCCTTGGCGATCATCTTCTGCACCTTGTCTCGGTCGGCGTCAGTGAGCAGCTTCCCGAACTCGCGGAAAACTTTCTCATTGGTGTAAATCATTCCCTCCAGCTTGTTCTGCAGCATTCGCATCTCGCGCCGGTTGGCATCGGCCTTCTGATGCTCTTCCGCTTCCGTGACCAGACGATCGATTTCGTCCTTCGAAAGCCCGCCCGCAGGATTGATTTGTACGCCTTGCGACTGACCGGTGGCCTGATCGCGGGCGGTGACGTTGACGATGCCGTTGGAGTCGATGGCGAAGATGACTTCGATCTGCGGCACGCCGCGCGGTGAAGCGGGGATGCCGACCAGATCGAACTTGCCGAGCGATTTGTTCTCGCGCGCGAATTCGCGCTCGCCCTGCAGCACGTGGACCTGCACTTTGCTCTGATTGTCGGCGACGGTCGTGAAGATCAGCGAGTTCTTGGTCGGGATGGTGGAGTTGCGCTCGATGATCTTGGTGAAGAGCCCGCCGTGCGTTTCGATTCCGAGCGACAGCGGCGTGACGTCCAGAAGGATCATGTCCTTGATGTCGCCGCGGAGGATGCCGCCCTGCACGGCCGCACCGATGGCAACGACTTCGTCGGGATTGATGTTGCGGTTGGGCTCCTTGCCAAAGGCGCGCTGTACTGCTTCGACCACGCGCGGCATGCGCGTCTGCCCGCCTACCAGGACCACTTCATCGATCTGTCCCGGGCGAAGGCCGGCGGCTTTGAGCGCGTCGTTGACCGGATCGATCGTCTTTTGAATGAGATCTTCGACCATCTGCTCGAAGTCGCGTCGCGCCAGAACTTTGTTCAAATGTTTTGGCCCCGCGGCGTCGGAGGAGATGAACGGCAGCGTGATGCGCGTCTCGGGCGCGCTGGACAGATCGTGTTTCGCGCGCTCGGACGCTTCCTTGAGCCGCTGCAGGGCCATGCGGTCATCGCGCAGATTGAGTCCGGTGTCGTGCTGGAAGCCGTCGATCAGCCAATCCATGATCCGCTTATCGAAGTCTTCGCCGCCGAGGTAGGTGTCGCCGGAGGTGGAGAGAACTTCGAACAGACCGTCTTCCAGCTTCAGGATCGAAATATCGAACGTACCGCCGCCGAGGTCGTAGACAGCGATCAACTGGTTCTCTCTGTTGTCCATGCCGTAGGCCAGCGCGGCGGCGGTGGGCTCGTTGATGATACGGAGCACTTCCAGGCCCGCGATTTTGCCGGCGTCGCGGGTGGCCTGACGCTGCGAATCGTTGAAGTACGCCGGCACGGTGATGATGGCCTCGGTGATCGGCTCGCCCAGAAAATCTTCCGCGAACGCTTTGATCTCCATCAGCACGAAGGCCGAGATCTCCTCCGGCGAATATTCGCGATCGCGGATCCGCACTTTGATGTCGCCGTTGGACGCCGCCACGATCTGATAGGGCAGCACCTGCTTGGCGCGCCCGACTTCTTCGGAATCGTACTTGCGGCCGATGAGTCGCTTGATCGCGAACACCGTGTTGAAAGGATTGGTGATCGACTGCCGCTTCGCGATCTGCCCGACCAGACGATCGCCGTCTTCCGTGAAGCCGACCACCGACGGCGTGGTGCGGCTGCCCTCGCGGTTCGGGATCACCTGCGGCGTCGTCACGTCGACGACGGCCACGCAGGAGTTGGTCGTTCCTAAATCAATACCGATGATTTTGGGCATTTCGGGTTCCGAAAATTCTACCTTGCCTCTTCCGATCCACCCACCGCCACCTTGACCATGGCGGGGCGGAGCAGGCGATCATGAAGGAAATAACCTTTTTGCAGGACCGCCACCACGGTGTGCGAGGGAACGTTCGGATTCTCTTCGCGCACCACCGCTTCGTGAATCTTGGGATCGAACGGCACGCCCGATTCCTCGATGGGCCGGAGACCGTGCTTCTTCAGTCCATCGAACAATTGCTTGTAGATCAGGAGAACGCCGCGATGGAAATCATCGCCTTCTGCGGCGTGCTCGAGTGCGCGATCGAAGTTATCGAGCACGGGCAGCAACTCCTTCATCAGATTGGAAAGGGCGTATTTGAAGAAATCCTGTTTCTCGCGCTCAGAGCGCTTTCGGAAATTCTCGAAATCGGCGAGCGTGCGCAGATAGCGATCTTTGTAATCGATCTGCTCCTGCATCAGCGGAGCTTCATCTTGCGCAGCGGCAGCAGCCTTTGCGCGCCGCGTCGCAGTGGAGTCGGCGGCTTCCTTGGCGGCGATCTCCATCGAGTGTTCGAGGTCTTCGATCGACTCCCCGGTATCCTCGAGAACGTAACTGTCGTCGTCGCCGCCGTTCCCGCTGGGTCTTTTTTCGTCTGCCATTACTGCTGCTGCTCCTGTTCTTCCTCGATCTTGCGGCTCAGAGCGCGACTGAGGTAATCGACCAGCGGTGCCATGCGGGCGTACTCCATTCGCATCGGCCCGATGATGCCCACCATTCCCAGCGGCGCGTGCGAGCCGTACCGCCGGGCGACCACGCTGAAATTGTGCACCTGGGTGAAGTCAGTTTCCGATCCGATCAGAATCTGCAGCCCATCTTCGCAAAGGCACGAGTTGAGCAGCTCGATCAGCTTCTGCCGCTCCTGCAGCGCCAGCATCGTCTTCCGCAGCGAAGCGGCATCCGCGTATTCGGGCTTCAGCAGCATCGAAGTCGTACCCTCGACGTACAACTCATGCTCGACCGGCGCCACATCGTTGACGGCTTCGATGCCCAGCGAAATCGTCTTCTGCAGCATCTGGTCGCCCAGAGCGCGCTCTTCTTCCGTCATGCGGACCAGGCGGCGGCGGATGGCATCGAGGTTCTGCCCGGAGAACTCGCTGGTGATGTAGCGGCTGATCTTCTCCAGCTCATCGCGTGTGAACGAGTGCAGCGACTCGATCACCTTGTTCACCACCACGCCGTTCATGCCCACGATGATGCACATGATCTTGTTCTCGGCCACCAGGACGAAGTCCATGCTCCGGACCGCGAACTGCAGCAGCGTCGGCATGAAAACAACGCCGACCTGGTCGCTCATCTTCGACAGCACCCGCGAGGCCAGCTGGAGGACCTGGTCGATTTCGTTGGCGTGACGGACCTGATCGTCGATCGCTTCGCGCTCGCGTGAGGTTAGCGCTCGCGATCGCATCAGGTGATCGATGAAGAAGCGATAGCCGCGATCGGTTGGAACACGTCCGGCCGAAGTGTGCGGTTGCTGGAGATAGCCGAGGTCTTCCAGATCGGCCATGACGTTGCGGAGACTGGCCGTCGAAAGACCGAAGCGCCCCGATCGGGCCAGTGAGCGCGAGCTGATCGCTTCGCCGGTCGCGACGTGCTGCATGATGATCTCTCGCAGCACTTCGCGGGCCCGACTGTCGAGCTCGTCTTCGTAAAGTTCCAGTTTTTGCACCATCGCTATGAAATAGTACGGGTTTCGCTAACAGATTGAGAAATGAGCATATTCGCAGCCATCCTCCTCGCCGCAACTATCGACCGGATTGCGGCCCTTGTCGACCGGCAGGTCCTGACGGTCAGCGAGATCGGCCAGATGGCGGAAATCCGCTTCTTTCCTCGAACGTCGGGCTGGAGCGATGACGATTATCGCAAGAACATTCTCGACGCCCTGATCGCGCAGGCGCTGCGGTTTCGGGACGTCGAGCGCTTCGGCGCCGAGGACGTCTCGAAGGACGCCATCGAAGCGCGGCTTCTGCAGATCCAGCAGCGTTTCGCCTCGCCGGCCGACTTCACGACGGCGCTGCAGCGCACCGAGCTGACCCTGGAGGAGGTCCGCGCGCTGATCAAGCGGCAGTTACAGGTCGAAACCTACATTCAGGAGCGCTTCGCACCGATGATTTTCGTGGCAACCGAAGAGATCGAGAACTATTACAAAGGGCCGTGGACGCAGCAGCGCCGCGCGCGCGGCCTTCCCGTTCCATCTCTCGCCGAGGTGCAGGACGAAATCCGCTCGCAGCTCAAATCGACGCGCTTGCAGCAGGAAGTCGAGCGCTGGACGACACAGCTTCGCTCGCGCGCCAACGTCGACATTTACGCGTTGAAGTAGGCCTGATCCCCTCTCTTACTAACCTTACCGGCCTTACAGGCCTTACCATTAACGCGTGCTCCTCCAGGAAAACGCGATGCTCGGGCCGTACCGGGTCACCGGACGGATCGGCGAGGGTGGTATGGGCGCAGTCTACCGGGCGACTGATACTCGTCTGGGCCGCAATGTCGCGATCAAAGTCCTGACCGCGGTCACGCTCAGTGACAAGGAGCGGTTGCAGCGCTTCGAGCAGGAGGCCCGCGCCACGGGCATGCTCAATCACCCCAATCTGCTGACCATCTTCGATGTCGGGAGCACTGAGGGGACGCCGTATCTGGTCAGCGAGTTATTGGAAGGCGAAACGTTGCGCGACCGGCTCGATCGCGGATCGATTCCTCCGCGAAAAGCCGTCGACATCGCGTTGCAGGTCGCACACGGACTGGCAGCGGCGCACGAAAAGGGCATCGTGCATCGCGATCTGAAGCCGGAGAACATCTACATCACCAAAGAAGGACGCGTGAAGATCCTCGACTTCGGCATCGCGAAGCTGAGTCCGATCGCCGGCAAAGATGGTCCGACCTTCCAGATGGCCGCCACCGAGCCCGGTATCGTCCTCGGCACGGTGGGTTACATGTCGCCGGAGCAAATTCGCGGTGAGCTGGTCGACCGGCGGTCCGACATCTTCGCGTTCGGCGCGATTCTGTACGAGATGTTGACCGGATCGCGGGCCTTCAAGCGCGATTCGTCGATTGAGACGCTCAGCGCGATTCTGAAAGAGGAACCGCAGGAGCTGCTGGAGCTGAATCCGAATACTCCGCCGCCGCTCGAGAAACTGGTGCGGCGCTGCCTCGAAAAAGATCGCGATCAACGATTCGGGTCCGCGCGCGATCTGGCATTCAACCTCGAAACGCTTTCGACATATTCGTCGCACGGAACGATGTCGGGCGTTCCAAATCCGGTGCCGCGGACCTCGGCGCAGGCGGCACTGCCGACCGCCGCAACCGCCCCGCCCACCGCCGCCCAGGCGCCCGCCCCCACCACCCGGACGGCGGCCCTCACGCGCACGCGGACGCTGGCGGCGGTCAAGCCGCAGCCGCGAGTATCGCCGTCGTTGCTGATGTTGCTCTACATCGTGTCGATCGCGGGGGCGGCATGGGGCGGGTGGTACCTCGCGAATCGCATCGGGTCGCAGCGTCCCGACATCACCTTTCAGCGCATGACATTCCGTCGCGGCGAAGTGCGTGGAGGGCGGTTTGGCTCCGATGGCGACACCATTGTCTACAGCGCGTCGTGGGACGGCCAGCCGAGCGAGATTTATGTCGCCAATCGCCACGCGCCTGAGGCGCGGCCGGTCGCGCTGGCGGATGCCGATCTGCTGGCGGTCTCGAGATCGGCGGAGCTCGCGATTCTTCTTCGCAAAGATCGCTTGAGCGGACTAGGAACGCTGGCGCGCGTTCCCGTCGCCGGCGGGACGCCGCGCGAAATGGCCGATCAGGTTCTGCAGGCGGACTGGATGCCGAACTCGCAGGATCTGGCCATCATCCGATTCGACAAAGGGAAATTTCGCGTCGAATCTCCGATCTCGACGGTGCTGTACGAGACGCCCCATCAGATCCGCGACATCCGGATGGCGCCGGACGGTAATCGCATCGCGTTCTTCGAGCCGCACGGCGACAAGATCGATCTGGTCGTTCTCGACAAACGCTCGCGAACTTCATCGCCGGTCGCTCGCGGCTGGAGCCACGGAGCGAACGGACTGGCGTGGACGCCGAGCGGAAAAGAGATCTGGGTCACCGGCACTGACACCTCTGCGCCTCCGGCGCTGTGGGCGGTCGACGTCGATAAGAGCGAAACACGATTGATCAGCCGGCTGACCGGATCGATGAAATTATTCGACATCTCATCGAGCGGTCGCATTCTGCTGTCGAACGGAATGTGGCGCGCCGCGCTCGAATATCAGGCACCCGGCGACTTGACCGAGCGCGATCTGTCGTGGCTCGATTGGTCGATGCTCGCCGATCTGTCGGCGGACGGCCGCACGATTCTGTTCTCGGAAGGGCGGGAGGGCGGCGGCTCGAACAGCTCCATCTACCTGCGGCGCGCGGACGCGCCGACGCCGGTGAAGATCGGCGACGGTTACGGCGACGCGCTCTCCCCCAACGGCAAACTCGTCCTCGGTCACGTCGGATCGAAGCTCGTCGTCCTTCCGACCGGCAGCGGGGAAGCGCGCGAATTGAAGATCGAGGGGGCCTTCGATACCGGGGCGGTGTGGCTGCCCGATTCGCGTCACGTGATCCTGGCCGGCGCGCTCAAAGACAAAGGATACGCACTGCATTTGCTCGACACCCTCGATGAGTCGGAAAGCCCGATTTCCCCTGAAAACATTTTCGGCGAGGCCTATCGCCCCTTCGCGCTCTCGCCCGATGGCCGCATGGTGGCCGGGATGACCAAGGACGAAACGATCGCGCTCTATCCCATCTCGGGCGGCGCATCGGTGGCGGTCAGCGGAACGGAAAAAGGTGAGGTGCCGATCCAGTGGTCGGCCGATGGCGCGTCTCTTTTCGTCTACCGTCCCACGGCCATGCCGGCGCAGGTCTACAAGATCAACCTTTCGACCGGCGCGCGCGAGCTGTGGAAGCAATTCACGCCCATCGACCTTGCGGGAGTCTACAAAATCGCGCCGATCTGCATGACGCACGACGCCAGCGCGTACGCCTACGATGCGCAGCGCATCATGAGCGATCTGTACGTCGGCGAGGGACTGCGATAGGGATGAGGGCGGAGGGATGAGGGCGGAATGATCTCCGCTAGTTCATCCCTCATCCCTCATCCCTCATCCCTTCTGATTTTCGTCGCCGCCTTCCTCGCCGGGATCATCAACTCCATCGCCGGCGGCGGCACGCTCATCTCTTTTCCCGCGCTCGTCTGGCTCGGTCGCAATCCGATCCTCGCGAATGCGACGAACGCCGCAGCGCTGTGGCCGGGGTCGTTCGCAGGGATGGTCGGATTCCGCCGCGATCTCGCGACCCTTCCGCGATGGTTGTTTCTTCTGACGATTCCCTCGCTGATCGGCGGCGGCGTCGGCGCGATGCTGCTGTTGCACACCAGCACGCGGACGTTCAACGCGCTCGTGCCCTGGTTGATCTTCGGGGCGACAATGCTTCTCGCGTTTCAGGAAGCGATCACGCGGCGAGTGAGGCTGCACGGGAACGCTACCTTCGTATTTATATTACAGTTTCTCGTCAGTATTTATGGTGGATATTTTGGCGCGGGCATGGGAATCCTGATGTTGGCCGCGCTGGGACTCATCGGCCTCACCGACCTGCATCAGATGAACGGACTCAAGAATCTTCTGGCCATCTGCATCAACGGCGTGGCGGCCATCTACTTCGCACTCTCCGGCGCGGTGATCTGGTCCGACGCGATCGTGATGGCCATCGCCGCCATCGTGGGCGGATTCGCGGGCGCGAAGATGGCCCACAAGCTCGGACGCAGATTCGTCCGCATGGCCGTCGTGGTCATCGGCCTCGGCATGACGGTGGCGCTACTGATGCGCAAGTAGCGCGCGGGTGGCGGCATGTGTCGGATTTGCGAGCACCTCGCGCGCGACTCCCTCTTCGACGACTTCACCATCGGCAAGGATGACGGCGCGATCCGCGAAATCGCGGACGAAATCATCATCGTGCGTCGTGATCAGAAGTGTCCGGCCGCCGTCGGTCAATTTGACGAGCGTTTCTCCAAGCTCGCCGCGGCGTGCCGGATCGAGCGACGCGGTCGGCTCGTCCATCAGGAGCAGGGGCGGATCCATGGCCATCGCGCGCGCGATCGCGACGCGTTGCGCCTCGCCGCCGGAAAGCTCGCGCGGCAACGCGTTGCGGCGGTGCGCGACGCCTAACGACTCCAGAAGCGCGTTGGCGCGCGCTTCAGCGTCGGTGCGAGCGACAGCGGCGACGTGCGTCGGGGCGAGCGTGACGTTGTGCAGCGCGGTCAGATGTTCGAAGAGATAGTGGAGTTGAAACACCATCCCCACGCGGCGGCGAAGCTCGCGCATCATGTTGCGCGGCGGCAGCGGACCGGCGCGAAGCGTCACGCCGTCGACGTCGATCGCTCCGGCGTCGAACGGCTCCAAAGCCGCGATGCAGCGAAGCACGGTCGTCTTTCCGCCACCCGAAAGTCCCATCAGCGCGACCAGCTCGCCGCGTCCGGCTCGCAAATCGATGCCGCGCAGAATCTCACGCTTGCCGCGCGTGAGACGCAGAGCCGCGATCCTCAGGACGTCGCGGCTTTCCACCGTGCCTCCAGTCTGCCCGCCAGCCGCGAAAGCGGCAGCGACAAGATGAGATAAAGCGCGGCGCACAGCGCGCCGGGAATCACCCAGCTCCCGATGTTGGCCGCGAAGATCGATGTTTGCTTGGTCAGTTCCACCACCGTGATCACCGAAACCAGCGAGGAATCTTTCAGCAGCGCCACGAAGTCGTTCGTCATCGGCGCCAGCGCCAGCCGGAATGCTTGCGGCCCGCGCACCAGCCGCAGCACTTGCGTCTCCGTGAAGCCGAGCGTGCGCGCGGCTTCGAGCTGTCCGCGCGGGACCGCTTCCAGAGCGCCCCGATAAATCTCGCTCTCATACGCCGCGTAATTGAGGCCCAGGCCGATGAGGGCCGCCAGCAGAGCGGGAAGACGAATCACCGCTGAGAGGCCGTAGTACAAGACAAAGAGCTGCAGCAACAGCGGCGTTCCGCGAATGACCTCGACGTAGGTCGTGAGGATCGCGCGCAGCATCACGTTTCCATAGATGCGCCCGCTCGCGATGATGGTGCCGACGAGGATCGCCAGCGCCATCGATATACAAGAGATGATGATGGTGATCACGGCCGCGCGAATGAGCGCCGGGATGTAACTGAGTACGAGTGGAGCACCGGCGCCTGCCCTGAGCGCAGCCGGCGGCGCTCCACCAAGAACGCGTTGGAAGAACGCCGGCTGATACGAATCCCAAATGCCCCACTTCCGATAAATGCGCTCCAGCGTTCCGTCCCGCATGCGCGCCTCGAGCACATCGTTGATGCGATCGCGCATCGCGGTATTCGCCCGCGCCAGGACGACAATGTAATGACCTGTGGCGACAGGTTGCGGCTCGATGAAGAGTCCGGGAATCGAAGGCATGCGGCGGGCGGCGATGATGTTGTCGAGCAGCACTGCGTCCAACCTTCCCTGCCGCAGGTCGGAGTAGGGATGCACGTCATCGTCGTACGTGACCGTCTGCACCGGCTGCGTCAGGAGAAAGTCGTACGCCATCGTCCCGCCCAGCGTTCCGACGCGATGGCCGCGCAGATCCGACATGGTCCGATATTTGTTTCGATCCTCGGCCCGCACGGTGAGGACTTCGTGGAATTCGTAGTACGGAACCGTCGCGGCATGCGTCGCGCGCCGGGCGGGGATGTCTTCGACGCCGCTCATCCCGACCTCGAAGTCGCCGCGCTCGACGGAGGCGTCGATCTGGCTGAACTGGACTTGAACAAATTCGGCGCGCCGCCCGAGGCCTTTTGCAATTTCTTCGGCGACCTCGACGTCGAATCCGCGCACCTTCATCGGATCGCGCGGGTCGGCTTCCACGAACGGAGCGCCGCCTTCGGCATCGCCGCCCCATCGGAGCGGCGGCCCCTCCGCAACTAACGCGAGGAGAAAAAGGACGACCGGCATTGCAGGGGCATTATCGGTCTCATGCAACTCAAGCGTCGAGATAGCGTGAGAAAATCGGTTCGTGCCAACCGTCACAACGATTCATCGAGGCGTGGAATGAACACTTCGGCTCTGCAGACTAGTGCTCGCGCGATCGAAGTTCGCGTTACTGAAGATCAGTTGGTCGTATCGCTAGCTGACGGTCGCGTTCTGTCTACTCCGCTTTCGTGGTTTCCCCGACTTTTCAACGCTCGCCAATCAGAACGGCAGAAGTTCGAGTTGCTCGGTGATGGTGAAGGCATCCACTGGCCGCTGATTGATGAGGATCTGAGCATCGCCGGCCTTCTTCGAGGAAATCGCGGCGCGGAAACGGGCGTACGCCGGTAGACGCTACGCTCACTTTCTCACGACCGCATCGCCCTCAATTTTCCAGCCGTCGTTGAGCGTCAACGTGTAATTGTCCGGCTCGCGCGGAACAGTCAGGCGAGTCCAGTCGGACGCGATCAGTGCGCCGCCGGCTTTCACCACGATTTGGCCCCAGTCGTCGCGCAAGCTCAGAGTCGGATAGATCGTGCCGTAGGGCTCGAACGGTTGCGCCCTGTTGGGATCCATTTCGAATTGCATCTTGTGTAGCGGCAGCTTGAGGACCGGGCCGTCGATGAATCGACCTCGCAAGTCGCGGAGCATCGCCTGCTTCTTCTGGTCGCGCTCGCGTTCCCGAGCTAGGAGTTCCGCGCCGCCGTATTTCGCCTCCCCATAGCCCATCTCGCGCAGCGCGCCCCATGCGGGACCGCTGGCGTACGCGAACGATCGCGAGAAGGTCGGGGCCTTTTCGGCATCGCGCAAAGCGTCGATCAGATGCGGAATTCGCTTCGAAAGCGACGGCTCCGCGAACACGGTGCCGGTGTATTCGGCCAACCCTTCGCTCATTTCGAGCGCGTCCTCTTCGGCGGCAGCGTGCGGAAAGCGCTCGCGACGCCGTTCCCGAAACGCCATGGCATCCGACAGCGCCCGGCGGTCCCCACCGAGCGCGGCAGCCAGCGCGCGCCACTCCAACTGCATCAGATATCGCCCTTCCAACGTGTCGAGATGCGCATTGGGGACCTCCTGAACGACCAGGCCGAGTTTGGGCTGAATGCGATGAAAGGATTCGTGAGCGAGCAGCACGCGACGCTGATAGGAATCTGCCGGAAGCGGCAGCATGACCATGGTCCAGCGATCGCCCTCCCAGTCCACCGAAGTGTTTGCGATGGGCATCGATGCCGGCAGCGTCCCCTCGGAGATGTTGTCCTCGCGCCTGGCGACGTAATGCCGCGTGTCCGGCTCGACGAAAACCGTCGGCCCGCACAGCGACATGCCCCACATCCGTCCGTTGTCGCGCGCGCACATCGCGTCGAGCTCGTGAAATGCATGCATCAAAGTTGCGACTGCCATCGCCGCCAGCATGACCCTTGAGACGCCGGCTGCCAGAAAAGGTTTGATGCTACGCTGCAATCATTGAAGGACGATCTGCGTCTCGCGCTGGCGCTGGCAGACCTCAGCGACCGGATCACGCTGCGCCATTTCCGCGGAACTTTTTCAGTGCGGACCAAAGCCGACCAGACGCCGGTATCGGAGATCGATGAGGCGGTCGAGAACGCGATTCGCGAGCAGCTGAATCGGGAGCGCCCCCAGGACGCCATCATCGGCGAGGAGTTCGGAGAGCGCGGCGACTCCGCGCGCCGCTGGATCATCGATCCCATCGACGCGACGCGCAACTACATCCGCGGCATTCCGGTTTTCGCGACCTTGATTGCGCTGGACGGCGAAGTTGGCGTCGTCTCGGCGCCCGCGCTCAACCATCGATGGTGGGCATCGCGCGGAAAGGGGGCGTTCTGCGACAGCCGTGGCATCCATGTTTCAAAGGTCACATGTCTCGGCGATGCGCAGATCGGCTACGACAGCGTCGCGGACTTCGCCGCCCCTGATAAATTTCTCGAGTTGGTGCGGAGTTGCGACCGCGCGCGCGGCTTCGGCGATTTCTGGATCCACATGCTGGTGGCGGAAGGTGCCATCGAGATCGCAGTCGAGCCGAAAGTCGCGTGGTGGGACATGGCGGCCGTGCAGATCATCGTCGAAGAAGCGGGCGGACGCTTCACTGCGCTCGACGGCCAGCCGCGCGCCGATCGCGGCAGCGGGATCTCCTCGAACGGCGCATTGCACGACCAGGTGCTGGTGGCGCTGCGATGACGAACGAGCAGGTGATGGTCGTGCGGACCGTCGATCTGCAGCCGTTTTGCAGCGGCCGCCTGATTCGCAATCAGGCCCGACCGATCCTCGACATCATCGCCTCGCGCCATTTCTTCATCGACCGGCCCACGGCCGAAGTGTCGCCGGAGTATCGGCAGATCATTCCGTACGTGCTGATTCGAAACGGCGATGATTACTTCGTCCTCGTGCGCACGCCCAAGCAGAGCGAAGCGCGACTCCATCACAAGGTCTCGCTCGGCATCGGCGGGCATATCAATCCCGGCCATTCGCTGCTGGAGGGCCTGCAGAAAGAGCTGGATGAAGAAGTATGGATCGGGTCGGATTACGACATGCAGTTCATCGGGATCGTGAACGACGATTCCACCGACGTCGGCCGCGTTCACCTCGGCGCGGCCTACGTGCTGGACACACAAGGCAGAGAGGTGAAGGTGAAGGAGACCGACAAAATGTCGGGGGAGTGGATGTCGCGAGGCGCTTTGCGCAACGCGCGCACCGCGATGGAGTCGTGGTCGCAGATCGTCTATGACGAATTTATTGCTTAGCCTGGCCGTCATTCTCCTGGGCACCGGATATCCGCGGCCGGACGCGAACCACGCCGGCCCGGCAACCGCCATCGTGGCAGGCGACAAATGGTTTCTGGTCGATGCCGGCCGCGGGGCCACCATGCGCGTGGCGGCCACGCCGCTGCAATACGAGAACCTGCGCGGCGTCTTCATCACGCACCTACATTCCGATCACACCGCCGGCCTCCCGGACGTCTTCATCACGTCGTGGCAATTCGGACGGAAGTCGACGCCGCTGCCGCTCTACGGACCGGCCGGCATCCGGCAGCTGGCGGATGCCATGCTGCGGTTTTTCGCGGTCGACATTCACATCCGCCGCGATCTGGTCGAGAAGCATCCCGCGGCCGGAGCGACGATCGCAACGCATGTCGTCCGTCAGGGTGTGGTCTACGACGACGGCGATGTGCGCGTGACGGCATTCGCAGTCGAGCATCCGCCGGTCGCGCCGGCGTTCGGATATCGATTCGATTCCGGCGGTCACGCCATTGTCGTCTCAGGCGACACCCGGCCTAACGCGAATCTGATTCGCTTTGCGAAGGGCGCCGACATCCTGGTGCAGGAAGCCTATCTGCCGGAACACTTCGACCGCGTCGACAAGCCCGACGTCGCGGCGAAGCTGAAGGCCTATCACACCACCGCCGAGGAGGCGGGCGAGATCGCGACGGCGGCGGGCGTGAAGACGCTGGTGCTGACGCATCTCGTTCCAGCGGGCGCGCAGGGGACGTTCGCTGAGCGCGCAGCGAAGACGTTTCATGGGCAGATCATCGTTGGCGATGATCTAAAAACAATAACAATAAATGGTGATACTAATGCATCACATAATTAGTGACATGTTCGTGCTGTCCACTCCCATTGCCGAGAAGATCGTGCGTCCCATCCTGGTCTACGTTTTCCTGGTGTTGCTCCTGCGCATCTTTGGAAAACGCGAGCTGGCGCAGCTCAATCCGTTCGATCTGGTCGTGCTGCTTTCTCTGTCGAACACGGTGCAGAACGCCATCATCGGCGACGACAACACTGTGGCCGGAGGTTACATCGGCGCCTTCACGCTGATGCTGGTGAACTATCTGGTGCTCCGATTTCTCTTCCGGCATCGCCGCCTCGACCAGATCCTCGAAGGCCGTCCTTCGGTGCTCATTCGCGAAGGCCGCATCTGCAAGAACGAGCTGGCCAAGGAGCTGATCACGGTGCACGAGCTGCAGACCGTCTGCCGCCGGCAGGGCTTCGAGGGGATCCACGAAGTCGAGCAGTGCGTCCTGGAGCCGGGGGGCGCGTTCGTGATGAAGCGCAAGGTTCCGTCCGATCAGGAGCAGAAACACGAGCAGCTCGTGAACGGGTTGCAGGATCTGAAAGCGCAGCTCGACCGGCTGGAGGCGAAGCTGGCGTAGTGTCGGCGCGCTATTTCTTCTCGTCGGGGCCGCGTTCGGTCTCGATCACGGGCCGCTCTTCGACGTGCAGCCCGCCGCCGTACGATCCGCCGCCGGTGGTGCCGAAAACGCCGCCCAGGCCTTCGCGGACTCCGTACGCTCCCGGCCCGTTGTGCGCTGCCTCGTCATAGCCGGCGTTGGTGGGATCGTCCTTCTCGTGCGGCGGCGTCGAGCCCTCCGCGGTGTAATCGATCTCGTCGTCGTTCGCCATAATGCGGGATGTGGTGCAAACACCGCTCCCGATTGACGCCCACGTCGACGCCATCGTCGCGCACGTGCGCAAATACGGCACGGCGATCGTGGTCGCGCCGCCGGGGTCGGGAAAGACGACCCGCATTTCTCCGGCGCTGACCGCCATCGGAAAGACGATCCTGCTGCAGCCGCGCCGCGTCGCGGCACGCGCGCTCACACACCGCATCGCTCACGAGCGCGGCTGGAAAATCGGCGCAGAAGTCGGATGGCAGATCCGGTTCGAGCGTCGCTTTTCCTCGCGAACGCAATTGCTGGTGGCAACCGAGGGCATCCTGACCGCGCGATTGCAGAACGATCCGCTGCTCACGGAGTTCCGCGTGGTCGTGCTCGACGAATTCCACGAGCGCAGCATCCACGCCGATCTGGCATTGGCGCTCACCAAGCAGGCCGCGGCCGCGCGCCGCGACCTCGCCATCGTGGTCATGTCGGCGACCCTCGATGCCGAGCCCCTGGCGCATTTTCTCAGTGCGAAGATTTTCGACATTCAGGCGCGAACATTTCCGATCGAGATCGAGTATGCGCCTAACAAACCGTTGCGCGACTTGATCCCTGCCAGCGGCGACGCGCTCGTGTTTCTCCCAGGTGTGCGCGAGATCACCCGCGCAACCGCGGAACTGCGAGACCTCGAGACCCTTCCCCTGCACGGATCGCTCGACGTCGAAGCGCAGGAGCGCGCCATCGCTCCATCGTCACGGCGCAAGATCATTCTGTCGACGAACATCGCCGAGACTTCGCTGACCGTCGAAGGCGTCAACACCGTCATCGACTCCGGGCTCCACAAAGTCCTGCGGTTCGACCCCGAAACGGCGATCGATCACCTGGTCCTCGAGCGCATTTCGCGCGATTCCGCCGATCAGCGCGCCGGGCGTGCCGGGCGGACGGGGCCCGGGCGGGCGCTGCGGCTGTGGGACGCGCGCGACATTCTTCGCCCGCATCGCGAACCTGAGGTGCGGCGCGTCGATCTTGCCTCGGCCGCTCTCGACATCATCGCGTGGGGCGGTGATCCGAAGACCTTCGAGTGGTTCGAGCGGCCACCCGACGATCGGCTCGATGCCGCAATCTTGCTGCTGTCACAGCTCGGCGACCTCGACGAGCTTCGCCGTTTCCCGCTCCATCCGCGGCTGGCTCGCGTCCTCATCGATGTGCATGGAGCCGATGAAGCGGTCGAGATCTGTGCGCATCTGATGCACGAGGATCCGCGCGACCTCACCGCCATCGTCCGCAAGATCCTGGGCAACGCCTATCGAAGGCACGTCGACGATGCGACGCTGCGCCGGGCGCTGCTGGCCGGTTATCCCGATCGCGTCGCAATGCGCCGCGGGTCAGGCGTTCTTCTCTCCTCCGGCACCGGCGCCGCGCTCGCGCGCGAAATCGACGATGGCCGCGGCGAGTTTCTGGTTGTCCTCGAGATCACCGGCGACCTCGTGCGCATGGCCCGTCCGATCGAGCGCGAATGGTTGAAGCCCGATCGTCGCGAAGAGCTGCGAGACGGCGATCGCATCGTCGAGCGCCGCTTCTACGGCGCATTGCTGCTGCACGAGCAGACCATCGGCCGAATCGCGAAGCCGAAGGTTCAGCAAGAACCGATCGAAATGATCACGCTTCCCAGCGGACGCAGAGCCAGGCTCGATTATCGCGATGACGGCAGCGTCGTCGTGTCAGTCAAGCTGCAGGAGCTGTTCGGCCTGGCCGAAACGCCGCGCGTCGGACCGAAGAAGACGCCGGTGACGTTCGAGCTTCTGGCGCCTAACGGACGTCCGGTGCAGACCACGAGCGATTTGCGCAGCTTCTGGGAAAACACCTATCCCGAAATTCGCAAAGAGCTGCGCGGCCGCTATCCCAAACACCCGTGGCCCGAGGATCCATGGACCGCGAGGCCGACGCATCGAACGAAGAAGTCCTGAGTGTTGAGTGCTGAGTCCTGAGTCCCACCGCCTGTACACTCAGGACTCAGGACTCAGGACTCAGGACTCAGGACTCAGGACTATTTTTGGGCGGGCACGTATGTCGGATCGCTGGTCAGGTTGTCGACGACCGAGCCGTACGCCGTGACGCGACCGCTTCCCGATGTCACCCTCACGATGATGCGCGCGTTGTACGTGTTCCCGGCGTTGAGCGACGAGAGGACGCTGCCCAGCTGCCGGAATTCGTTTGGCGCGAGGTCGACCAAGGTTGACGGGGATGTCTTCGACCCATCAACGATCGCACCAATCTGCACTGTCACCGCATTTCCGGTCAGCTCGTTGAGTCCGAGGTTCGAGCGGAAGTTTGGCGACTGCTCGAGCTGCAACACCTGCAGCGGGGCATCGCCGAGGCCGATGCCGTCGGCGGGGCTCACGGCCGGGATGAATTGACCGAACGTGCCGCCACTCGCATCGGTGCTGTACGTCCGGCCGCTGACGATCAAGGGCGTGTTGCTCAGCGTTGAGACGACGATCGCGCCGCCTCCAGTCGCGCCGAACAGCGCCGGCAGGACGTTGTTGTAAACCTTGATCTCGCCGGATGCGATGCCGATGGCGCGGACAATCGGCGTGCCGTTGCCCTGCGGATAGAACGTCGCGGTGGCGTTCACGGAGAATGGCGACGCGTTGTAGATGCGAATGTCGGAGCGGAAATTCGAGATCGCGGTCGCGAAGTTGGCCATGCCGGGAAGGATGTAGCGATTCGCCGAAAGGGTCGCGGTCTGCGTCGGCGACACCGCCAGCGGGTCGTTGGTCTTGTTGTCCAGGACGGAGGCGTACGTCGTCACGCCGCCGGTCGGCGAGTCGACCACAAGATCGATGCGCGCGTCGTCGGCCGTGATCATCAGTTTGGTGGCCAGGAACGATCCGAGCTGCATGAACTCGAATGGTCGGAGAGAGAACGGAAATTCGCCCAGGCTCTGTCCCGCGCTTCCAAAAACGCGAAGGCGGCCGCTGGCTGCCGCGCCGAGACCTTCAACAAGGCCGATGTTGGTGCGGAAGGCGTCCGACTGCGACACCTGTGTCAGCGTCAACGCGCCGGCGCCGGCCTTGAGGAACTTCGCGACCGCCACCGCCGGAATGAATTGACCATAGGTTCCCGTGGCGGTCGCGGCGTATGTTCGGCTGGAAACAAATGTCGTGGCCGCCGATCCGGCCAGTACGCGAATGTCGAGGACGCCGCCCGCCTGGTCGGTGGGTAACGCAAAGCCGAAGAAATCCTTTAGAACATCGTTGAGCGCGACCGTCTGATCGGGTTGCACCGTGATGGTCGTCTGACGGCCGGTCGTTGTGCCGTCGCTGTTCTGCGGCGTGAACGACAAGAGATAAGTCGCGGCCGTCGAGCCGGCGTTGGTGATGCGGATGTCGGATCGGAATGGAACCACGCCCTCGAGATGTGCAACTGCCGGCACGATCAGCGCGTCGGGAGGTGGCGGCGCGCTCTTCGAAGTGCCGTTCACCGGCGTCACGAGGCTGATCGAAACGGTGGTGCTGTTGGTGCGACTGTCGTTCGGGACGACGGATCGCTTCCCGCCGGCGACTGAAATCGACACGGTCCCGGTATTGGCGCCGACCGGCAGACTTCCGGGAGCGCCCCGCACGGTGACCGTCACGCTGCCGTCGCTGCGCGTCGTTCCGGTAGCGGGCGTGACGGTGAGATACGGCTTATCGGTTGTGGCGCTGAACGACGCGTTCGGCGTCAGGCCGGTGAAGGTCACATCCTGCGAAACCTGCGCGGTGCTGCCGAGGGGAACGATGAGATCGAAATCGCGGGAGGTCGTCGTCTGCTGAGGGAGGATGACGATTTGCGTCGGAGAGGCGAACGATCCGGGTGATCCGCTACACGACACGGGACGAACGCGATAGTAGAACGTGGTCGCCGTGCCGACGGTGTGCTGGAAGGTGTGACTCGTGTTGGTCGGCTCGGTGACCGTGATGGCGTTGCTGAAGTTGGAATTCTGCGATTCCTGGATTTCATACGGGCCGCCGCCGGTCGTCGGATCCCACGACACGACGTACGGATATCCGGAGGGTGCAGATCCGACCGTCACCGGTCTGGTCGAGCAGACCACCAGATCCATGAAGATGTATCCCCATCCGTCTTCGGAGATGACACCGCCGATCGTCCCCGTTCTCCGGAAGTCCTCGGCATAGGCCGCTCTGTATTGATTGCCGGTGAAGCCGGCGGCCGGCGTGATCGTCGCCGTCATCTTCAGGGTCTCGCCGGGATGAAGAGCGCCGCTCCCGCTGCATCCGACAGCGCCCTTGATCGACCACATCACGCCGCCAGGCTCGGGGATCGTCTCGTCGCCGATGAACTGACACTGGGACAGAATCGTGCTGTTACTGCTGGGGTTGCTTCCAGTCCCAGGATCGCCCCCGCCCATGTTGAAGATGTAATTGCCGACGCAATCCATCGTTCCGGTGTTGCTCATGCTGATCGAGCAGACTGCGCTGCCGCCAGTAAGGGGGCCGCAACTGCTCGTGACCGGCGAGAGGTCGCAACCGTTCGTCTGCGCCGCCACGTTGAAGGCGATTAACGACACGGCTGCCCCCAACATCAAACCGATGCGGACCATAGAGCCTCCTCGTCCCCTGAAGAGGAGGAAGTTTACTGCAGTTGCGCGGTCGCGAAGTTGCGGGGTCTCGCGGTTAGGCCGCGCAACCCCGCCGAGACCGCGAAACCTCGAGACTTACTCGGTTTTTTCCTTCTTTACTTCTTCCTTCACTGCCGCCGCCGGCTTTATGGCTTCGATATTCACAGTGATGTCGACGTCATCGCTAAGCAGAGTGCCGCCGGCGTCGAGCGCGCGATTCCAGACTATGCCGTAGTCCTTGCGGTTGATCGTGGTGCGGGTGGTGAAGCCGGCGTGCTGGTTGCCCCGGTTGTCCTTGATGAATCCGAGGAACTCGACGGGCAGGGTGATGGACTTGGTGACGCCGTGCAACGTGAAGGTGCCGGTCACGTCGTAGACATCCTTGCGGCTGCCCGGTTTGATGCTGGTGCTCTTAAAGCTGATCTCGGGAAACTTTTCGACCTCGAAGAAGTTGGGGCCGCGCAGATCCTTGTCGCGATCGGCGACGCCGGTGTCGATCGACGTCGTCTTGATCGTGAACTCAACGGACGACGCGGCGGGATTCGCTGCATCGACGCTGATTGCGCCAGCGAAGTCGTCGAATTTGCCACTGACGCGGCTGACGAAGTGGCGCACCTGGAAGGTGGCCTCGGAATGGTTTCTGTCGACCACGTAGGTGTCGGCAGCGAACGCGCTGACCGCCAAAAGCGCCGCGGCGACGGTGGTGAGAATGGACCTCATGAACTATTCCTCCTCTTTTCTGTTGCGATGAATGGATTGACGCACCCGGTCGAGAGCTTCGACCAGATGTGCGAGCTCTCGTTTCGTAACTCCCTGAAAAGCAGCGTCGGTGGCGGCGCGGACGGGCCGGTCGAGGCCAGCCAGCAGCGCCGAGCCTTCCGGCGTGATCCGGCAGTAGACGCAGCGGCGATCGTCCGAGCCGCGCTCGCGCGCCACCAGGTTCTTGCCCTGCAGCCGATTGATGAGGCGCGTGATGCCGGGTGTCTGCTCGATCATGCGCTGCACAATTTCGAGCGTCGGCAGTCCGTCGGGGCCGGCGCCGCGCAGGATGCGCAGCACGTTGTATTGCTGCACGGTGATCCCGTGCGGCTCGATGGCAGAGCCGACCGCGCGGCGGACGACGTCGGCGGTCCGCATGAGCGTGACGGCGGCCTCCTGTCCCTTCGAGGGGAAGGGTTTGCGCTGCTTGATCTCGTGGACAACGGTCACGCGGGTGGTGAGTCTACGGAGATTAGTTGACTAGTCAAGTTAATTTTCAGATCCGATTCCTTGACAAAAACGAACGTTCGTACTATTTTGTAGCCATGGACGAACTGAATCCGAAATTCACATGGCTCTCCCCGGTCCACTTCGACGAGCTCGACCCCATGCAGATGCTCCATAACGCCCGCTTCCCTGCCCATGTCGAGCGCGCCACCGCTGCATGGTTCCACGCAAATGGCCGCACCTGGAATCTCGACGTGGCCTCCAACCCCGATCAGTTCCACGTCGTCCGCGAGCTCCGCATCGAATACCTCAATCCCCTCCTCGGCCCCGGCTCCATGCGCATCGACCTGTGGGTCGAGCACCTCGGCAAAACCAGTTGCGTTTACGGTTTCCTCTGCTCCAGCAGCGACGGCAAGATTCCGTACGCGCGAGGAGCGCGCACAGTCGTCAAAGTCGATCCGGCATCCAAACGTCCGATTCCATGGACCGATCACTTCCGAAACGTGCACACCGAGCTTCTCAAGAATCTTCCGGCGTACGCATGAAGGGCGATCGCACGCGACAAAGCATCCTCGATCGCGCCGTCAGCCTGGCCTCGACCGACGGGCTGGAAGGGCTGACCATCGGACGGCTCGCAGAAGACCTCGAGATGTCGAAGAGCGGACTCTTCGCGCACTTCGGTTCGAAGGAAGAGCTGCAGCTCGCGACGATCGAGGAAGCAAAGGAGCGATTCGTCGATGAAGTGTTTCGTCCGGTGTTGAAAATCGATCGCGGCTACCCTCGCCTGCTGGCGCTGTGCCGATCGTGGATCGATTACCTCAGACGCGAAGTTTTTCCCGGCGGTTGTTTCTTCGCCGCGGCATCGTTTGAATTCGACGGCCGGTCCGGCCCTGTTCGCGATTCGATCGGCGCCGCGATGACGGAATGGATCGGTGCGCTCGAGAAAGCGATCAACATGGCCAAGGATGAGGGTCATCTCGATGCCAGCGTCGACGCAGCCCAGGTCGCGTTCGAATTGAACTCACTCTTTTTCGGCGCGAATTTCGCGAGTCAGCTCTGGAGAGATCCGTATGCGCTCGACCGCGCGCAAAAAGCGGTGGAAGCGCGACTGGAGGCGCTGCGCATCAAACCGTCTCGCACGCGATCTGGCGCAGGCCGGAAAATCGCGTAGCGGCGCCGTCGCGATCGGCCTGACTGCGAAACGCTCCGACGATGGTCGATCCCGATCCGCTCATCCCCGCCCAGGCAGCGCCGAATTCGTACAACCGAGTCTTCAAGGCGTGGAGGTACGGAAGCTTCGCGAAGACCGCCTCTTCGAAATCGTTGACGAGCTCGGTGGCGTGATCGAGGAGGTCGTCGTCGATCATGGCGCGGTAGCGATCGATGCCGAGGGGCGGTGAAAAACGGCGAAGCATGCCATAGGCCTGGGCCGTCAGAACGCGTTCGGTGGGAACGAGGAGCAGCAGTGGGACGGGCGCCACGCGAGGGAGCGGCGTCAGCACCTCGCCGCGACCGGTTGCGTAGGCGGTACCTCCCTCGAGAAAAAATGGAACATCGGAGCCGAGCGAGAGAGCGATCGCGCGATCGATCCGATTGAATTCGCGCAGCACCGCGGCAGCGTCGGAAGATCCGCCCCCCAACCCTCCTCCCGTCGGAATTCTTTTTTCGAGATGGATTCGCGCAGTCACACCGATCGCTTTGGCAGCACGAATGACGAGATTCGCATCGTCGGTCGGAATGGTTGGGTCGTCGCACGTCAGCGAAATCGCATTGGCACGCTCGAATCGCAACACATCGTGCAGTGAAATCGTTTGAAAAAGCGTCTCGATGTCGTGATAACCGTCGGCGCGTTTGCCCGTGACGCGCAATGCCCAATTGATCTTGGCGTAAGCCTTCATAGCGGCGGCGGGACGCAGCAGCGGTAATCGCTCGGGATCTCCGGTGCCTTCAGCGTCGACGGATCGACGAAACTCTCGAGATGCTCGATCTCGATGTGACGATTGCCGTGATCGATCACGACTCGCCTGGGCGGATACACCGCCGGATCGTAGTTGATGGTGGTGTCCGACAGCCGCACGCTCTCGATTCCGGCAACACTGTAGGTGACCACGGCCTGTCCGCTGGCGGGAAGGCCGACCAGAAGAAACGGAACGGGACCGCCGAGCGCGCCGAAATCTTTCGCTTTGCCGCGCGACACGGTAGCCTCAAAGTCATTCAGGAAGATGACATCGTCGCCATCGGCGTAGAGCCGCGCCAGCGTCGTACCGATCGGTGAATAGATGGTCATCAGCATTCGCCCGCCGGAATCGATCTGCAGTTGTGCGCGTGCGGAAAGCTGCGCCAGCTTCAATCGAATCAGGCTGCGTTCGCCGCGAAATTGCGATCGGCGTTCCGCGAGCTGGCGCGCTGCTTCCGAGGGCGAGGTCGATGTCAGCGGCGCGAGCGGCTCAGCGCCGGGGGGGCGGGTTGTGCGGCAAGCCGCGAGAACGAAGAGACAGACCGCGGCGGCGCGACGAATCAACGCTGCGCGGCGGCCTGCCGGCGCTCGAGCTCGGCGATCTTGTTTTTCAGCTTGGCTTCATCTTTCGCATCCGGCTCCAGTGTGAGCGCGGCGCGGTACAGATCGAGTGCGCGGTGGACGTCCCCACGCTTGGCGAACACATCGCCGAGGTGTTCCTGCACGGTGGCGTCGCGAGGCAGAAGGTGCGCGGCATCGGTCAGATACTTCTCGGCCAGATCGAGTTTTCCCTGCTGGTAATAAACCCAGCCGAGTGAGTCGACGTACGCGCCGTTCTTCGGTTCCTGCTTGACGGCGCGATTGAGCATCTCCGCGGCGCGATCGAGATTCACGCCGCCTTCCGCCCACATGTATCCGAGGTAATTGAGAGTGGCGGCGTGGTCGGGGCGCTTGTTGAGAATGTCGAGGAAGAGACGCTCTGCTGATTTCTTGTCGCCCGACCGCTCGAAGGCCGAGCCGAGCTCGAACTGCAAATCGAGATCGTCGGGCGTTTTCCTGAGAGCCTCGCGAAGCATCGCCACCGCCGGCTCGTACTGCTCGGTCTGAATGTAGGCCTCGGCCGTTGCGACGGTATTCTTCGTTCCGAATTTCGCCTGGGTGGTGGCCGCCATTTTCGCCCGATCCACGGCCCCAGCGCGCACGAGCATCTCGACGTATCGCGCGTTAACGAATGGATCAGCAGAGAAGTTGTCGACCAGCGGCTGCAGCAGCGCGATGGCCTCGGAGTAGCGCTTCTGCCTCTTGAGTGCATCGAGTGCGATGTTGACTGCTTGATTGTTCGGCTTGTCCCGGAAAATGAGAATCGATTTCGCGCCGCTGAGCGCCTCGTCGTAATTGCCCTTCTGCAGGTCGATGTAGGCGAGCTGCGTCTTGGCCAGAACTTGCAGGTTGTCGGGAAGGTCGTTCACGCCCAGAAGGAGCCGGAAGGTCTTGGAAGCGTCGTCGTATTTCCGCTGACCGATCTGACTCAGTCCGTAACTCGCGAGAACGTCGGGATCGGAGGGCGATTTCGCGAGAAGTCCGCGATAGATCTTGTCCGCTTCTTCGAATTGCTCGAGATCGTTGAGCGCTTCCGCGAGATAGAACTGCGAACGCGTGTCCTTCGGATCGGCCTCCACCAGCGACTTGAAGGCCCCACGCGCTTTTTCAGGCATGCCACCGCGCAGATAGAAAAAGGCCTGCTGGCGCTGCAGATCGAGGTTCATCGGATCGTCGTTGATCAACGGCTGCATGATCTCGGCGGCCTTCTGCCATTCGTTCTCTTTTTGATAGATGTCGATGAGCTGCAGGATGGCCGGCCCGAACGTCGGATCGACCTGCACCGCGCGCTCGAGATACTGGCGCGATTCATCGCCGCGTCCCAGTTTGGTCAGGACTTGGGCGTAGGTGTAGTTGAGCGTGCGCTGATCGGGCGCGCGTTCCAGCAGTGTGGCGAGGGTCTTTTCAGCATCGGCAGTGCGGCCTGTCGACAGAAGGATCTGCGCCACTGCCATGCCAGTGCCGATGTCATCGGGATTGAGCCTGAACGCAGCTTGTAGATGTGAAAGCGCTTCGTCGATCTTGGCGCGGTCGTTGGCGGCGCGATCGAGGAGCAGGCGGCCAAGCACGCGCTGGGCATCGTAGAAATCGGGATGGGCGGATGCGACTTCGCGCAACGCCCCTTCAGCGGCGTCGGGACGCGACGCGTCAATGAGGATCATGGCGCGCTCGAATTGCAGCACCGGGTTTTTTGGATTCCGCGCCGCCACCTTGTCGATGCGCGACACCGCTTCGTCGTAGCGCCCATCCTGAGCGGCGAGCTTTGCCAGGATGAAGTCGTAATGGTCGTCAGAGGTGGGTTCCTGCGCCGCCGCCGTCGCGCAAAAAATCAAAACGACGGACCCGAGCAGGAAGAACTTCTTCATTGCTTGCATGGTATCACTCGGAAAACGGAACACTTGGAGGCGCGACGGCATTGCACACATATGACGTTGCTTCTTGCAGCCCGTTTCATGCCAGTGACAGTTGAACTGTGTTAAAAGCAGAACACCAGAGGAATGACTGCGTGAGCCTGGAGCGAATCGAGATCACGCCCTTTGCGGTGATCGTCGGCGAATTACTGCAAGAGCGTCGTACCGGAAATCTGACGGTCATACGAGCTCCGCTGCGCAAGGTTCTGTACTGGTCGCAAGGCGAGTTGGTCCTCATCACGTCGTCGGCTCCGGAGGACTCGCTCAGCGATTTTCTCGTCCGCCGCGGCGTCCTGGCCGCCGAGCGCGCGGCGCAAATGCTAACCGACGACCCGACCGACGCCGTGGCGAGATTCCATGAGGCCGGCCTGGCCGAGCTCTCGTGGCGTCAAACGCTGTTGCGCGAATGGCTGACCGCGCAGTTCGTTCCGCTTTTTTCTCTCGACGAAGGCACGGCCGCCTTCACCGACGACGCTGCGATTGCGCCGGAGAAGCGCGTGTTCCTGCTGTCGACGGCCGTTCTGGTGCTGGAAGGGATCCGATCGATCACCAACGGGCTGGTTCTTCGCCGCTCGCTGGGCGATCTCAAACGCGAGATTGGACCGGCGCGCGATGCACACTTCAGCCTCGAGTCGATTCCGCTGAGCGAGTCGGAGCGGCGGATCGCGGAATCGATGCGCGAGCGGCAGACCATCGAGGCATTTCTGAAACAGTTCTCCACCGAATCGGTGACGGCCGCCAAAGTCGTCATCGCCATGATGACGCTCGGACTCTTCGCAATCGTCGATGCCTCGACCACTACCGAGGTGGCGCAGGAAGTGAACACCGGCGACATGCAGCGCGACCTCGAGCTGCTGGCCGCGATCGGATCGAGCGATCAGCGCTCATTGCGCGCGGTCGGCCTGTCGCGACAGTTGGGATCGCTCGACCACTATCAAGTCCTCGATGTCCCTCGCGCGGCGACGCGAGCGCAAATCATCACCGCATCCGAGGAGAAGAAAAAGCAGTACGACCTGACCAGCTATCCTCCCATCGTTCGTGACGCCATTCAGGCCATCAATCGTCGCATCGACGAAGCGACGCTGGTGCTCAAAGACTCTGTCCGTCGTCAGGCCTACGACAAATTGATGCTGCAGCAGTCGGGGCGCGTTCCCGGCGAACTTCAGAAACGGCTCACCCAGCGCGTGATCGCGGAACAGAATTTCCAGAAGGCGCGGGATCTGAGCATCGCCGGCGATTACTATGGAGCGATCGTGCTGTTGCGAGCGGCTGTCGAATTCGCACCCGATCATGCTGCGGGGTGGTATCTGCTCGGGCAATGTCAGGAACGCAATCCGAAATGGCGGCGCGACGCCGCCGAGAGTTATCAGAAGACGCTCTCGCTCGATCCGAACAACGTCGACGCGCTGATCTCGCTCGGCGATCTGTACAAAAGCGAAGGCCTGGCATCGCGCGCACAGTCCTGCTACGAAGATGTCCTGAAAATCAACAAGGACAACCAGGAGGCGAAGAATCGCCTCGCGGAACTGAATCCGAGGAAGCGGTAACTACTTCACATCTTCCGGTCGATTGTCGGCCAGCTCGTCGCGGAGGTCGGCAGGTTCGGACGGCGAATTTTCGCCGCTGTGCTCCTCGCGTCCCGCGCCTTCGTAGCCCAGGACCTCCGAGCCGCGGATGGTGTCGATCTTTTCGACCTCGTCCTCGGTGGCCCCTTTCTCGTCGTTCGCCATGCGCGAAGTCAGAGCAAGAAAGGGGCCGACGGACCGATCAGTGAATATGCGCCGGTGCTCGATGTGTCCGTTGTAAATTGCTGAAGGGAAGTCGTTTACCGACGGCGCACCACTTGCACTAATTCTCTCTGGAGGTGCATATGTCCAAGTCTATTCAGATCGGACTGCTGAGCCTCTGCCTCGCAATCCCGGCAGTCGCGAGCAATACGAAAGTCGTCGACGTCAATGCACACGCGTATCCGCCGCTGCCGAGCAGACGCCATGTGATCGTGGTGAACAGCGCGCAGAACGCGCGGCGGCACCACGGCGTCGCAGGCATGTTCCAGCGGTTGCATCAGTGGCACATGCGCTCGCGAGCGTGGCTCTATCGCAGTTTGAACAGGTAAGAGATCCTTCGAATGACGGCCGCTACGGCGGCCGTCACATCAGATCGCGCATGATCTTGTCGAGCGCTTCGCGCGGCGGACGGGTCTCCGCTTCGCCGAGCTCGTACAGCGGACGCTCGGACATGTTCAGCAGCCGAATGAAGCTTTTCTTCTCGGGCCGCAGGTAAACAAGTCCTGTCAGCATCGCGCCCGCTTCGGTGGCTTTGTGCAATCGCTGCAAAGCCTGGACGGCATCGGAAGGATCGTAATCTTCTTCGAGTTTCTTCAGCAGGATGCGCGACCCATCGTTCATCGTGACTTCGCGCAGCTCGCCGGGCGCGTAATCGATTTCGATCTGTTCGTACGCCTGCACGAATCCGATCTGATGCAGCAATTCGTCGTGCTCTTTCGAATAGGCATAGCCCTTGGTCGAGCCTTCGTGATTGTTGAAGGTGACGCAGGGCGAGATGACGTCGATGAACGACAGGCCGTCATGTGCGATCGCGCCCTTGAGGATGTTGATCATCTGCTTCGGATCGCCGGCGTATCCGCGCGCGACATAGCCACATCCGAGCTCCACCGCCACCGCGCAGAGATCCATAGGAGGAAGATCGTTGATCACGCCGGTCTTCAGCTTCGAGCCTTCGTCGGCCGTTGCGGAAAATTGTCCTTTGGTCAGACCGTACACGCCGTTGTTCTCGACGATGTAGATCATCGGAATGTTGCGCCGGACCATGTGCATGAACTGGCCGAGTCCGATCGAGGCCGTGTCGCCATCGCCGGAGACGCCAATGCCCAGCAGCGCGTGATTCGCGAGCATGGCGCCGGTCGCGACGGCGGGCATGCGTCCGTGGACGGCGTTGAGGCCATGCGAGCGCCCCAGAAAGTACGCCGGCGTTTTCGACGAGCAGCCGATACCGGAGAACTTCGCGACCTTCTCGGGCTGCACGCTCATTTCGTAGAAGGCGCGGATGATCTGATTGCTGATGGCGTCATGCCCGCAGCCGGCGCACAGCGTCGACTTTCCGCCCGAGTAATCGGTGGCCTTCAGTCCCAGCCGGTTTTCCTTCGGCGCCTCGGTTCCAATCTTCAGGGTGCTGTCAGCCATTTTTCTTCAGTCCTCCGAGACCATCTGCGTCGCGACGCGCTTGTCGACGCCGATGCGCACGACCTTCTCGTCGCGATTGCCTTCCATGCGCAGCACCGCGTCGGTGATCGAGCGCGCGTCGCAGGGCAGACCGGTGTAGTGCAGGATTTTTCGAATCTTCTTCTGATCCTCGCCCACTTCCAGGCGAATCAGATCCCCCATCTGGCCGTCGCGATTCTGTTCCACCACGTAAATGCGATCGTGATTGGCGATGAAGGCCTTCAACTCTTCCGTGAACGGGATGGCGCGCAAACGCAGGTAGCTCGTCTTCACATCGCGCTCGCCTTCGAGCTGATGCCGCGATTCCTGCAGCGGAAAATCGGTGGTGCCGAAGGCGATGAATCCGATTCTCGCGCCGGGCTTCAGATCGACGACCGGCGCGGGAACGAACTTGCGCGCCGTCTCGAACTTCTTGGCGAGGCGGTCGACGGTCGCTTTGTAATCCTCGGGCCGCTCTGAATAGCGCGCGAATGCGTCATGACCGGAGCCGCGCGTGAAGAATGACGGCGCGTCCGTTCCCGGAATCGAACGCCAGCCGATGCCGTCGTTGTCGACGTCGAGGTAGCGCCCCCACTTTCCGCCCAGCTCCTCCAGCTTTTTCCTGGTCAGGATTTTCCCACGGCGGTACGGCTTCTCGGGATACTTGAATGGATCGGACATCCAGTTGTTCATGCCCAGGTCGAGGTCGGAGAGGACGAAGATGGGAGTCTGGAACATCTCGGCCAGATCGAGCGCTTCGCCGGCGAATTCGAAACACTCGGTGACGCTGCCCGGGATCAGTGCGATGTGCTGCGTGTCGCCGTGCGAGAGTAAAACGACTTCGAGGATATCGCCTTGCGCCGTGCGCGTCGGCAAGCCTGTCGACGGACCGACGCGTTGAATGTCCCAGATCACGCCGGGAATCTCGGCGAAGTATCCCAGCCCGGCGAATTCGGCCATCAACGAGATGCCCGGACCGGCCGTCGATGTGAGCGATCGCGCCCCCGCCCATCCCGCCCCCAGGACCATTCCGATCGCCGCCAGCTCATCTTCGGCTTGCACGATGGCAAAGGTGGCCTTGCCATCGGGACCGATGCGATGCTGCTTCATGTAGTCGATCAGCGACTCGCACAGCGATGACGATGGCGTGATCGGGTACCAGGTCACCACCGTGACGCCGCCGAACATCGCGCCGATGGCAGCGGCGGCGTTGCCGTCGATGATGATTTTTCCGGCGGTCTTGTTCATGCGCTCGATCCGCCATTTGTTCTGTTTGGGCAGATTGGCGCGCGCGAACTCGATGCCCTTGTCGATCGATGCCACGTTCGGGTCGATCGCTTTCTGTTTGCCCTTGAACTGCTTCGTAATGGCGTTGATGATTTCCTGACGCTCGATGCCGATGAGCTCCGCCACGATGCCGACGTAGATCATGTTCGTCAGCAGCTTGCGCAGTCGCGAGTCGGTGGTCAGCTCGCCGGCGAGTTTCCCGAACGGCACTTCGTAAAACTCGATGTCGTTGCGGATCGCCTTGCAATTCAGGGGCGCGTCGTAGATGCACAGCGCGCCGGCAGGAAGCGCTTCGACGTCCTCGCGCCCGGTCTGCGGATTCATGCAAACCATCAGGTCGACTTCCTTTTTGCGCGCGATCCAGCCGTCTTTGTTGGCGCGGATGGTGAACCACGTTGGAAGGCCGGCGATGTTCGACGGGAACATGTTCTTGCCGCTGACCGGCACGCCCATCTGAAAGATCGAGCGCATCAGAACGTTGTTCGAGGACTGCGATCCCGATCCGTTCACCGTCGCGACGTGAATGGTCAGATCATTGACGACTGGACGACCCCCTCGGGCTACTTCCTCGAGAACCGCCGTCGCTGTCAGGGTATCGGACACCATCTAACTCCTTATTTGCAGTGGCGAAACATTCTAGCAGCCCTGAGTGCTGAGTCCTGAGTGCTGAGTCCCCCTTTACCGCTCAGGACTCAGAACGCAGGACTCAGGACTTATCATCCGCGCGTGCTCCGGACGTTCTGGACCGGCCTGGTCGTCTTTCTGGTGACGATTCCCCTGGCAACAGCGACGATGCTGGTGGCCATGATCCGATCGAATGCCCGCGCCATCGATTGGATCGTCCGATTGTGGGCGTTCTTGATCATCAAGGCGGCGGGAATCAAGCTGCACGCTGAGAACACTGAGATCGTCGATCGCAAGCAGCGTTACATCCTGATCGCAAATCACTACAGCTACTTCGACATTCCGTGCATCTTTCTCGCCATTCCGCAGCCCATCCGGTTCATGGCAAAGATCAGCCTGTTCAAGATTCCGATTTTCGGATGGGCGATCGGGCGGGCGGGGTTCATCCCCATCGATCGCAAGAATCGCAAGACGGCCGTCAAGTCGTTCGAGAAGGCCGTCGATCGGATTCGCAAAGGCAACACCGTGGTCGTGTTTCCGGAGGAGGGTCGCTCGCGCGAGCGTTCCATGCGACCGTTTCAACGCGGGGGATTCTTGCTGGCGCTGCGATCCGGTCTGCCGATTCTTCCGGTGGCGATCGTGGGGACATTCGACGTCTATAGCGCACGCGCGCGGTGGCTGAAGCCAGGGCCGGTGGCCGTCAAGGTCGGCACGCCCATCCCGACCGAGGGACTGACGGTGCGCGACAAGGACCGGCTGCTGGAGGAGTCGCGCGCGCAGATCAGCCGCATGCTCTTCGGCGCGTTAGACTGACTTCATGTCCGCCGACGGCGATCCGACCGTTGAGCGCCGCCTCATCGCGAATCGATACGCGCTGATCGCGAAATTGGGTGAGGGTGGTTTCGGCGCGGTTTATCTCGCGCGCGACACCCTCCTCATGCGCGACGTGGCCCTCAAGCTCCTCGGATCGATGTCTGAAGATCGACGGGAGCGCTTTTTCCGCGAGGCCCGTGCCATGGCGCGCCTCAAGCATCCGAACATCGTGGGCATCTACGACGCCGGGGAGGATGCCAGTGGGCTCTACCTGGTTCTTGAAGTCGTCCCCGGCCGCTCGCTGCGTGAGCTGATCCCGATGGATCGCGGTCGCGCAACGACCGTCGTTCGCGAGGTCGCACAAGGTCTCGCGGCCGCGCATACGGCCGGCATCGTCCATCGCGATATCAAGCCGGCCAACATCCTCATCGATGAGCACGGACGGGCGAAGGTCGCGGACTTCGGGATCGCGCGCGTCGAGGGCGAATCGCAAGTGACCGGGCACGTGGTCGGGACGCCCAATTACATGTCGCCGGAGCAGCTCGACGGCAAACCCGCCGGACCGGAGGCGGATCTGTACGCGCTGGGCGTCGTGATGTCGGAGCTTGGGTTGCGCGATCATCCGATCGCGAAACGTCTGCTCGATCCCGATGCGGCACGCCGTGGCACGGCGCGGCAAGTCGTCGAGGAGCTCGACACCCGTCCACGAGCGCCCAGACTGTGGCTTGCCGCCGCGGCGGCCGTTCTACTTCTCATCGCTCTGCTTGCCGTTCTCACGAACCGTTCTCCCACGAAACCGAAGGTTGAGCGCGCAACGATTCGTCTTCAACACGCAAAAGCAAAAGAGGTCCTCGATTTGGTCGAAGCGCCGGTCGCAATATTGGCTGGCAAGTACTTCACACCCAGCAGGGTCCAGGAGGACTATCGCGAAGGCAAACTCGCCGGAGTTCGCGTGAGTGTTCGTCGTGCCGTACTCACGGATACCGAGATCGAAGTCGAGGCATCCGCAACTGACATGGTCATCGTGAAGGATGCGGTTGCCATCATCGATGCACTTTCAGGCTACCGGTTCAGATCGGAGTCGAATCTCTTCACCGGGGTGAGCCCTTCCCCGCGGCGGATCTCCTGGAACTCGCCCATACGGAGCGGCGATTTCATCGATCTCATTGCACGCACCGCGAAGTGGCCGCTGGTGCATGACAACTCTGTCAGACAGATCGCGGATACCCGGGTTCCGGCGGCGTTGCACGACGTGCCCTGGGATGAAGCGGTCCGAAACGTGATCCGCACACTCGATCTCGCGCTCTGGCAGGACGGCGAGATCTGGATTCTCGAATCGCAACAGCGACGCCGGGAACGTGAACGAACAGCCGCGCGCTCATGGGTTTCCATTGCGCTTCACCGGCGCGATCGGGCAGCGGTGGCCGATTCGCTCCGGCCTCTACTCAGCAACACTGGGGCGATCTCGCTCTCAACGCGCACCGGCCTCATCATCGCATTCGATACTGCCGAGCGACTGCAGGCCATCCGTTCCGCGCTCCTCACGATGGACCCCGATCCATCGCGCGCCACGCAACCTCCCTCCCCTCGCGTCTACACCGGTGACCGAATGAGTCTGGACCTCGCCGACGCTGACCTGGTGCAGTTGATTCAAGTGATCTCGAAGAACGTGAGGCTTTCCACGGTCATCGATCCGTCGATTCATGGCAGGGTCACCGTGAGTCTCCCTCGCATCCCCTGGGACAACGGTCTGGATGCCATCCTGGTGTCGCAAGGGCTTTCGTATTCCGTCCAGGGCGATGTGCTGACGGTCTTTCCGGAGTCGAAGATTTACTCCGGCACGCCGGTCGAGCGCACGTTGCACTTGCGACGCGAAAACCCAACGTTCTTCCGCGCGTTCGAAAAGGCGATGGCATCGCAACGCGAAGAGATCGTGGTTGCTGATGATGCTTCCGGAACCCTGATCCTTCGCGGCGCCAGCCAGGTCGTGGAGCCCACCGTCAAGGTGTTTCAGACGATCGACGAGCTCCCTCCAATGCCCGCGCGATTTCGTTGATGTCATCGTCGAGCAGCGTGCGCACCTCGAGGGTAAAGCGGTCGTCGACGATCCTCCCCACGATCGGAGGATCGTTGCGCAGAAATCGCGTTGCGAGCTCGCTCGCTTTGCCCGGCACTTCGATGGCGACGGAGGGCATCGTCTCGGTCGGGGTCGTTCCACCGCCGAGGGCGCATTGACTGTCGATGACGCGGCAGCGCGTGCCGCGAACGATCGACTCCCCGCGAGCGCGCAGCTCTTCGATCGGCGCGGCCAGCATCCGATAGATCGCCACTTCCTGCTCGTAGCGATCGGTCGCGAAGGCGCGGAGCGTCTCCGCGATGACAGCGTAGCTTTCTTTTCCAGCCCGCAGCGCACGCATCAGCGGATGCTTATGCACTCTGCGGATGATCTCGGCGCTTCCGAGGATCAAGCCGCCCTGCGTCGCGCCGATCAGTTTGTCGGTCGAGCAGGTGACGACGTCGACGCCTTTGGCGACAAGCTCGCGAATCGTGTCGCGCCGGCGGAAGCCGTAATTCGCGATGTCGACCACGCGGCCGCTGCCTTCGTCGTACAGCAGCGGCAACTTTTTCGATCCCGCGACCTCGACCATCTCTTCGATCGACGGCGTCTCCGTGAAACCGACGATGTCGAAGTTGGAGCGATTGACGCGCAGAATCGCCGCGGTCTTCTTCGACAACGCTGCGGCGTAGTCGCGCGCGCGGGTGCGATTGGTCGTCCCCACTTCGCGCAGCTTCGCGCCGCCCTGCTGGATGACGTCCGGAACGCGGAACGATCCGCCGATTTCCACGAGCTCGCCGCGCGACACCAGCACCTCGCGCTTCGGCGCAACCGCCGCCAGAAGCAGCAGCGTGCCGGCGGCGTTGTTGTTGGTCAGCAGCGCCGCTTCGCAACCGAAGAGAGTCTTGCAAAGCGATTCGAGGTGTTCGTCGCGCGCGCCGCGTTCGCCGGCTTCCACATCGAATTCGAGATTCGAGTAGCGCTGGGCGATTTCGCCGGCCCGCTTCCAGAGTGCCGGATCGATCGGGGCACGGCCGAGGTTGGTGTGGATGATGACGCCGGAGGCATTGATCACGCGCCGCAAAGTCGAGGCAACCGACGGCTGCAAGACCCCGCGCACGGCCAAGGCAGCCGATCGCTCGTCGAAGGCGCGGGCGGCCCCGCGAAGCTCGTCGAGATGGCCTGTCAACGCATCTTTGACGCTGCTGCGTCCGAACTCCGCGATCAGCGGCGCGAAGCCCTGGCCGGAGAGGATCCGCTCGACGGAGGGGATGCTTCGGAGAGGTGAGGAATGTCGCAGATGCGCGTATTGTATTCGCTGGCACATGGTCAAAAAGGATGATGAGCTCGACAAGCTCGAGGAGGACATTCGTAAGCTCAAGGTCAAGTACGAGATGTTCTTCCTAGGCAGCCAGAAGATGCCCCCCCAGCACGAGCGCCACCAGCTGGAGGTCTACATCCACGAGCTCGGCAGGCAGAAGATGCGCGAGAACGCCCGGCGCTTCCGCTTCAACCAGCTCCTCAGCCGCTATAACCAGTTCCGCGAAATGTGGGGGCGCAAGATACGGGAGCGCGAAGAGGGCCCGCTCGATTTTCGCCGCCGGCAAGCTGCTTTGAGTGCGCCGCCGGAAGAATCGCCATCCCGCCCGACCAAGGGGCGCGTAACGTCACGCAGCGCCGATTCGTATGTAAAGATGATCCCGGGCGCGAACGGTGAGGCCATCCGCGACTTGTACAACCAGATCGAAAAGGAGCACCAGAAGCTCGGCAAATCGCCGAACCTCACCTTCGAACAGCTTCGCTCCATGGTCGAAAAGCAGAGCGAAGCGGTGCGCTCGCGCTACAACGTGGACGTGGTCGGCTTCCGAGTCGATGTCGTCGACGGAAAAGTCAAACTGAAAGCGAAACCCATCCAGGAATCATGATGAAACGAACCCTGATCGTGGCGGTGGCGGTTGCGACGCTGGTCGGCTGCGCTGCCTTCCGCAATCATCACCGAGACAATCCCTACGCCAGCCGGCTCTTCATCGAGCAGTTCCTGGATCCCAACAATCCACTCGACGCGCAGATCCAGCAGACCATCAACGATCTGCGCGCCAATCCGCGATCGGCGGCGCTGCACAATCGCCTCGGACAGCTTCTGCGTCAGAAAGGATTCCCGAAGGACGCCGAGGTGGAGTTCGAGCGCGCGGTGAATTCCGATCCGCACCTGTTCTCGGCCTGGTACAACCTGGGGCTGATCAGGCAGGCGCGCGGCGATTACACCGGCGCGAGCTTCGCGTATCACCGCGCCATCGCCTATCGCAAGGGTTTTTCGGAGGCGCTGTTCCAGCTCGGGCTGATGGAAGAGCAGCGTCACAACACCGGCGCCGCGGTCGGGTACTACGCGAAGGCATTCACGATCAATCGCTCTCTGCTCGATGTCCGCGTCAATCCGCGCATCGTCGACAGCAAGCTCGTTGATCTGGCGCTGCTGCGCGCCTATCCCAACGAACACGCGCGCGTGAGTACGCAGTTCTACCCGACGCCGCCCGGCTACACGCAGCCGAATCTGGAGCCGGCGCCGGCCCAGCAGGCACCGCCGCCAAAACCGCCGCTGTAGGTAGGGATGAGGGCGGAGGGATGAGGGATGAATGCCGCGCCACATTCATCCCTCATCCCTCATCCCTCATCCCTCATCCCTCATCCCTCATCCCTCATCCCTCATCCCTCATCCCTGCACGATAGAATCCCCGCGCTTTGTCCGATGAGCAGCAGGAGGTTCCCGAATCCGAGCTGATCCGCGTTCGCCGCGAGAAGCTGGCGCGCATCATCGACCTCGGATTCGATCCCTACCCCACCCGCGCGGACGCCGATCAGAGCATTGAGGAAGTGGTCGCGAAGTACGGCGGCAAGTCGGCACAGGAGCTGGAAAGCGAGAAAGCCCACGTCAAAATCGCGGGCCGAATCCTCACCATTCGCGAGTTTGGAAAAACGGCCTTCCTGGTCCTCTCCGAGAAAACGGCTCGCATTCAGGCCTACTGCCGCAAGGACATCCTCAGCGAGCGGGAATGGTCGCTCTATCAAAACCTTGACGCCGGTGACTGGGTACTAGTCGAGGGCACGGTGTTCAGAACGAAGACCAACGAGCTGTCGGTGAAGGTGCAACATCTGAATTTTCTCGCCAAGGCCTTGCGTCCGCTGCCCAGCAAATGGCACGGACTGACGGATGTCGAACAGCGCTATCGCCAGCGCTACGTCGACCTCATCGTCAACGACGACGTCAAGCGCATCTTCGAAACGCGGGCCAAGATCGTACGATATATCAGAACATATTTTGATACACATAATTTCATCGAAGTCGAGACGCCGATGATGCAGCCGGTCGCGGGTGGGGCCGCCGCCCGCCCGTTCGTCACGCACCACAACGCGCTCGACATCGATCTGTACATGCGCGTGGCGCCCGAGCTGTACCTCAAGCGCCTCATCGTGGGCGGAATGTCGCGGGTGTACGAGATCAATCGCAATTTTCGCAACGAGGGCATCGGCTATCGCTGGAATCCCGAATTCACGATGCTGGAGTTCTACTGGGCCTACGCCGATTACAAAGACCTCATCGAGCTGACCGAGGAGCTCTTGAACGGACTGGTGCGCGAGGTGAAGGGATCGGAGACCGTCACGTGGCGCGGCGCCGAGGTCAGCTTTCGCCGGCCTTTCCCGAAGTTCACGATGAAGGAAGCGATCGCGCATTTTTCGAAACGCGAGATCTCCGTCGACGACCTCGGCGATCGCGAGAAGCTGGTGAAGCTCGTGAAGAAATTCGGCGAGCATCGGCCGGTAGCAGCGGACGGAACAGAGCCGCCGAAGGGAACACCGGTCCCGGAGATTGCGTCGATGAACGAGGGAAAACTTCTGGCCGAGCTCTTCGAATCGATCGCGGAAGAGCATCTGATCAACCCGACTTTCATCACCGATTTTCCCGTCGAAGTGTCCCCGCTCTCGAAGCAGCGACGCGATGATCCTCGCTACGTCGAGCGATTCGAGCTGTTCATCGGCGGGATGGAAATCGCGAACGCCTTTTCGGAGCTCAACGATCCCGACGAGCAGGCCCGCCGTTTTCAGCAGCAGTTGTCGGAACGCGAGCGCGGCGACGAGGAAACGCATCAGGTCGACGACGATTACGTCCGCGCGCTCGAGTACGGAATGCCGCCGACCGCGGGCGAAGGCGTGGGCATCGATCGGCTGACCATGATCCTTACCGACTCTCCCACGATTCGCGATGTGATCTTGTTCCCGCTGATGAGGCCACGATGAGGTGCCGCGTGCCGCGTGCCGCGTGCCGGAAACCGGCAACCGGAAACCGGCAACCGTGATCGAGCTTCGCATCGCGCGTCGTTATCTGTGGGCCGCTCGCAAAGAGGCCCACACCGCGTTCCTGTCGCTGATCTCGATGTTAGGACTGGCGGTGGGAGTGGCGACGCTGTTGATCTCGCTGGCGCTGCTCTCCGGCCTGCAGGGACAGATCAAGGCGCGGCTGATCGCGTCGAGTCCGCAATTGCTGATCGAGCCGATGGGGACCAACACCATCGACGATCCCACGGCCATCGAACGCGCTGCGCGAAGCCTCGGCGTTCCCGATGTCCGTCCCATCGTCAGCGGCATTGCGTGGGGAGCCAATCAGCAGGAGCGGCGCGGCCGCCCGCTGCGATTGCGATCGTCGACCATTACGCAACCCTCCGACGCGATCAGCCTCACCCGCGACGTGGCCGCCGGTCTTGGCCTGACGCTTGGCGATCCAATCACGATTGTTGCGCCGCGCACGCGCCTGACGCCGTTCGGTCCCGTGCCGATCGTGAAGCGCTACAAAATCGGACAGATTCTCGCGCCGGCGACCGAGGATCGCGCCGCCGAGGGAATGCTCGACATGTCGGAGATGGCGCGCCTTTTCGGCACGAAGGGACCAACTGCGATCGAGATGCATGGCGACGCTGCCAACGCCGAAATCGTTCAGAAGCGACTTGCCGAGAGGTTTCCCAACGTCCAGGTCAAGACGTGGAAGGAAATCAACCGCCCGCTTTTCCTGGCGCTGCGACTCGAGAAGGTGGTGATGTTCGCGACCATCTCGCTGATCATCTTCGTTGCGGCGCTCAACCTCATCTCGTCACTTTCGATGCTGATTCTCGAAAAACGACCGGGCGTGGGCGTGCTTCGGACGTTAGGCGCAACAGAGGGAACGATCCTCGCGATTTTTCTCGCGGTTGGCCTGCTGATTGGAATCACCGGCACCCTGGTCGGCAACATCTTTGGCCTCGGTTTCGCGTGGGCCGCCAACCGCTATCACCTCGTCCCGCTGCCCAGCGACATTTACTTCATCAACTATCTTCCCTTCCTGGTGGAAGGCGATGACGTCACTTACGTCAACGTCGTCGCGGTGGCGCTTTCCGTTCTGGCCACGTGGTATCCGGCGCGTGCGGCGTCGCGCCTCGACCCGATTGCGGCGATTCGGGAGGAAGTTTGAAACGCGTCCTCCCGGTCGCCCTGGCGGCTCTTCTGCTCTCCTGCGAGCCGGCGGTGCGGCGCGTCCTGATGCTGACCTTCAACGACAAGGCGGATCTCGTCACGATCTCGGCCACTACCAGCCTCGGAAAAGCGAAGCCGGGAACCGCGGAAGCTGCGCAGATCGACGACGAACGCGAGGCACTCCTGGCCGGCCGCGACGAGTGGAGTGTGCGGTTCGCGAATGCCGATCCGGAATCCGACCGCGTGATCCTGCAACGAAGCCGGGGCGAGCTCGAATCGGTCGAGCACATCGCGTCGATGGCACCTGAGAATCTCCAGAAATTCTTCTTCGACACCCACCTGACGGTGACCTTCTCGCGCGGCGAAGGTTGGGCGGAGCTGACGATTTATCCCGGCACGAGCATGCGCGCAACGCGACCGCAGCGCGAGCGCGTGGAGAAAATGCTTTCGCTGTACTCGAAACGCGCGGCGCGCTATTTCGAATCGATCCGCGCCCTCTACGCCTATCTCGACGAGAAGCCGCAGCGGGCCGAAGACATGTTCGTCGCTGTTTTCCGCGACGACAAGGATCCGCCGGCCCGAATCTCAGAAGAGGAAAAATCGCTGGCCGACGGCGTCCGCTCCGCGATCGATGCCATGCTCTCAGGCGAAGGGGAAACCGCCACGCTCGATCGCGACTTCGACTTCGTCTTCAATCCCTTTCCCGCCGAGCTGAAAGTCACGATCCCCGGCGAAATCACGGCGCTGGAAGGCTTCACGCGGATGCCGGATCGCATCGTTGCCGTCAAGATGCCCAGCGCCCTGGAGGCCGTCTCGATGCTGGAGGGCCGATGGATCACGCCCGATCCTTTGGCGGCAGTGTTCGGGGCGCCGAAGGAGGCCAGTCCGCAGGACCTGGCCGCTTCGATCGTGTCGCAGCGGCGGCACGCCGAGCCGGTCGTCACGCCCAACGATGTAGCAGTGGCGCTGATGGAGAAAATGCGTCCGGCCAATGCCTACCGCGTCCGATGGATCACCAAGGCAGGTGGCGCACCATCACCACCGCCGCCTCGCCGTCAGGGTAGTAACGCGGGCGAATGTACGTCGGCTCAAAGTCGAGATGCTCGTAAAACGCCTGAGCTCCGCTGTTCGACTGCCGCACTTCCAGCGAAATCGTAGAGATGCCGTTCAGGCGCGCGAACTCCAGACAGCCGTCCATGAGCGCATCGGCGATCCCCTTGCGACGCTCGGATTCCGCAACGGCGATTTTGTTGACGTGCATCTCATCGAAGAACCACATCGCGAAAACGTAAGCGATCACTGAGCCATCGCGACGCGCCACGAGATGCAGGCGCGAATCGCCATTGAGCTCGCTCTCGAAGAAATCGCGGCGCCACGGCGCGGGAAAGCAACTCACCTCGAGGCCATGAATCGCGTCGAGGTCGCTGGCGGTGGCGTCGGAAATCTCGACATCCGCTTTGGTCTTCATTTCTGCTTCAATTTGACTTCCGCTTCGGCGAGACGCACGTAAATCGGCGTGATGTCTTTGTAAGAGTCGAGCCGGCCGGCGGCGAGGATTTTCTCCGCGCGTCGCGCGCATGCTAACGCGATGTTGCGCTCCTGCAGGACGTTTCCGATCGGCAATCGCTCTGCGCGAAGCTCCGCAAGATCATCGGGCCGCACCAGACGTGGCGGCATGATTTCATCGCCTGCTTCGAACATCGAGACATAAAGCTCGCCGCGGCCGGCGTCGTCGACGATGAGCCAGCGGCCGCGATCCGGCGCAACCGCTTCGTGCGTCGACATCGCGCAGACCGGCTTCCCGAGCGCCAGCGCCATTCCCTGCATGGTCGCGAGTCCGATGCGGACCCCGGTGAACGATCCCGGCCCACGCGTGACGGCGAAGAGATCGATCGCTTTCCGATCCGATCCTGTCTCGCCCAGCAACCAGTCAATCGCCGGAAGAAGCTTTTCGTTGCGCGAGCTCCGGCCTTCCAGCGCCGACGCGCCGAGCAGTTGGCCATCCTTGACCAGAGCCACGGACAAGATGGGAAGCGATGTGTCGGAAGCCAGGATCAGCATGTCTCGGTACCCGGCACTCGGCACGCGGCACTAAGCGGTGACCGGTGCCGGCATGCGCAAATCGACCAGCTCGATTCCGACCTCATCGGCCACCTGCCGCGCGCGTTCGTCGCGGTAGAACTCGCCGTAGTAAATCTTCCGGATGCCGGAGTTCGCGATCAGCTTGAAGCAGTTCCAGCACGGCGAGGCGGTGGTGTAGAGCTCGCCGCCGTCGATGCTCACGCCGTTCTTGGCCGCCTGCAGAATCGCGTTGGCCTCGGCATGCACCGTCGTGATGCAATGCCCGTCTTCCATCACGCATCCAATCTCTTCGCAATGCGGCAGACCGCGAATCGATCCGTTGTAGCCGGTCGAGAGAACGGCCCGATCGCGCACGATGACCGCGCCGACGTGTTTGCGAGGACACGTCGATCGAGTGGCGGCCTGATGGGCAATTCCCATGAAGTATTCGTTCCAACCTGCTCGCACGTTTGCGATTGTACTGTGCGCATGAAACCTGCAGAAATGACGCCGATGCCCGTGAAGCAGAAGGTGCTGATCGTGGAAGACAACTCGGACGTGCGCCGTCTATACGCCATCGGTCTCAATCAGCGCGGCTTTCACGTGAAACTTGCCGCCAACGGAGCGGAGGCCGTGGAACGCGTCACGTCAGAGCAGCCTGATGTGATCCTTCTCGACTGGGTGATGCCTCTGATGGACGGCGGCGAAATGCTCGATAAGCTGGCGTCCGACGGTGCAGCCCACGTGCCGATCATTGTGATCAGCGGTCATCAGCCGCCGGCGGGCGGGTATCTCGATCCTCGCATCCGGCGCTGGCTGACAAAACCCGTCACTATCGAGCAATTAGTGGCGGAAATCGAGGGGCCCCTCGTCCTTCGCTGAGTTCGGATAGAATCGTTCAAATGGCCAAGCTGTTCTTCGTCGGCCTGGACGGGACAGAGAAGAGCTACCGCCTTCAAACGCACCGTCCATTCACGGTCGGCCGCGACCCGGGAAACGATATTATTTTGCGCGATCCCAAAGTGTCGCGCCATCACTCCGAAATCGTGTTCGAGCGCGGATTTTTCGTCCTTCACGATCTGGCTTCGGCCAACGGAACGTACGTCAATGGAAAGCGGGTGCGGGTCGCTCCGCTCACCCACGGCGCGAAGCTCCGCATGGGAAATACCTACGGCCGCTTCTCGGAAGAGCTGCCCACCGAGGATGATGAGAAACAGGAAGCGCTGCCGCAGAGCGAAGACATGGGAGCGGTCCCGACGAACGCCCACGAGAGTTTCACGCCGGTGGCGACGCAGCCCCATGACAAGATCGGCGCCGACGACCTAAAAAAAAAAGTTAACTGAGCCTGGAGCTCCCGAGCCTCCAACCGAGCCGCTGCCGGAGGACCATCCGGCGGCCGCCGGCGCTTTTTCGAGGTCGCGATACCTCTTCACGACCGGCGTGCGATTCGGCGAGATCGTCACGATCCGAAGCTCGAGCGGCGAGGCTCTGCTCAGCTATCGCAGCTTCGCCAGCATCGTCGGAATCGTGGCGCTGGTCGTGTCGGTGATCGTGGCCGTCACCGGACTGGCAGCGGTTCTGTTTCTCATGTTCGACGGCCGTGTATTTCCGGCGGTCATGGCGTTTCTGCTGAGCGCGGCGTTCGTGGTCGTCATCGCGATGCTCGTGCCGACGACGCACGTGAGCCTGTTCGAGGGTTCGCATCCGGTGCTGCAGATCGCGCAACAAAGCAATGTGAGTCTTCCGATTGTCACGTACACCATCGGAACCCCGGAGCAGAAAGTCATCGGACGTCTGCGGAAGAGCGTCTGGTCGCGGCTGGGCCGCAATCGCTGGGACATTCTGACCACGAACGGCGATCGCCCGATCGGTTACGCGGCCGAAGAATCGCTATCGCGCGCCCTGGTGCGCAAGGTCGCGGGAAAGTTCAGCTCCCGCTATCAGTCCAACATCCGCATCAATTACCTCGGCAAAAGCGCGGGCTGGATCATTCGACGTCCGGACATCAACGGCGACGCCGATGTGCTCGAGATCGCGGGAGAGATGGATCGGCGGCTGGCGGTGGCGCTGGCGACGTTGATTTTGGGCAGCGAACCGTGAAGCGGTTGCGAGGTCTCGTGGTTACGCGGTCTCGTGGTCCCCACTCCGAGACTTCGAGACCGGGCTACTTCGCAACCGCATTCATCGGCGCGATATCCACGCCGGTGTAATAATTTTTCAGGATCTGCTCCGCTTTCCAGCCGCGGAATGCCATCCCGTACGCGCCGACCTGGCACATCCCGATGCCGTGGCCCCAGCCCTTGCCGAAGAAGGTGTAGCGGTCCATGCCGTCGGGATCGACGCTCTTTTCAAAAACGAATAAATTATCAGGTACATTTAATGACCATCTTATTGGTAAACCCTTAAGAATGAAGGTCCGGCCGCCCTCGGCCGTCACTTCCATCTCCGCGATCCGCTGTGACGCGTCGATGGTGATCGGACGCAGGCCGACCAGCTGACGGATCGGATTTCGCTTGTTGATCGAGGTCACCAATTCGTCGGCGCGGTAGCTGCGCGTCCAACTTGCGAAGCTGGAGGTGCGATCGAACGAGGCGCCGTCGACATTCGCCTGCACGACCATGCCGATCGGAACGCGTCTCGCGTCAGTGTGCAGAAAGGCGCGATCTCCGATCATGACAGGCACGCTTTTGTACTCCTGCCATCGATCGCCTAACCGTCGCCAGATCGGAATGTTGCCGGGCAGCGTGTACGCGATGACCTTCCCTTCGGCTTTGAGCGCGATCTGCCGACCGTCGACAGTGAGCATTTTTCCCGTGATCTCGTTGAGTGCTCCGTGCTTTCGAAGCCAGGACGCGAGAAGGCCGTAAAGCTCGTCGCGAGGCATGGCGGCGTCGAGGTCGATGCGATCGATCTCCTGCGTCGGCAGGAACCCGAATTTGATCAGGAAAGCTGCAGCGCGATAGGCCGCCGACTCGGACTGGCTCTGCGCGAAGAAGTAGCCGCGATCTTCCGGCAGCGTGACGACCGAGGCATAGCGATCGAATCCGAGGAGAGTTCCGATGTAGATGAGGACGTCGCCGCGACGTGAAGACGCCGGCCTGGCAACTGTCGCGGCAACGTAGCGCACAAGCCGCATGGCGGCGTTGACGGCCTGCTCCACGTCACCCGCGGCCCAACTGGTCGCCTGTCCGGTGATTCCTGCGGCTGCAGCGAAAAGTTGGGCATTGAGCTGCTGCTCGTTCAGGATGCCGCTCTCGGCGCGCCCGGCCACCGACGTCATCTGCATCTCGACGCACCTTGCCCGTTTCAAATAGGGCTCGTTGCGGCCGGGAAACATCGTACTGACGTCGGAAGTCTCGCCTCCGCAGGTCGCGGTGTAGAGCGCGTCGATGGGCTGACCCTGATACGTCAAGATGAGGCCGGCGGATTCGCGCACCGCCTGATCGCTGAGTTGTTCCTCACCTGAAAATCCCTTGTATGCCTGACACGCCGGTCCGGGACAGATGTCATACCCTTCGCTTCGGAATTGGCCGAGGTTGCGGACAGCGTAGGTACGCGCGGCGATGGCCTGGGCCTTCAGTCCTTCCACCTCGTCGTAGATCCTCGATCCCATCTCCGCCGGCACGACGCCGCGGAGGTAGTCCTCCAGACTCAGCTCGTTGATGATGTTGAGAAGGCCGCGGTTGTTGATGAAGACTCGCGCCGCGGTGCGGTACAGCTTCTGATCGATCGTCACGGTGTCGCTGCTGACCGGCATGACCAGAATCGATTCGCCCGACAGCGTCGATGGCGCGCCTTCGTCATCGAGGATCTGATGCTGCCGCTCGAAGGCCTGATCGGTCGGACGCCGCACCACCAGCATGTCTTTGCCGTAACCACCGCTGATCAGCTGATTGCGCAGCGGCTGCGCCGATTGCATCTCTGCAAAGTCGCCGACCAGAATGCGATACGCGCCGGCAGCCGGATCGAAGATTGCGTCGACGCGCAGACCGCTCTCCGTTCGCAGCCGACTCGCGAAGGCGTCGGCACTCGGCTTGTCGGAGATTGCGCCAGCCTGCACCGCGTAATGGATCGTCGTCTCGCGCAGGGGAGCGGTGTCGGTGAATCCGCGGCGCAAGATCGACGCGCCGCCGGTTGCGATCAGGTAATAACCGCCGTCGACGCGGGGAAACGTCACCGAAGTCTGATCGCTCAACATGCCGACGCGGATGCGCGGCTCGGCGATCGCTTTCGCGACAGAAGCGACCGGCGTCAGCGCATGGGTCGGGCGCGCCGCCGGCGGCACGACTTTCGGCGCCGGCGGCTTCGCGCAAGCGGCGAGCAAGAGGACGACGGCAGTAAAGCGGAATTTCATACGCCGGGTTATGCAAAAACGTGGGCCAACCGCCGCACTCCCTCGCGCAACCGCTCATCCGTCTCCTTCGCGAAGGTCAGGCGCATGGTGTTCTGGCCGCTGCCATCCACAAAAAATGGAGAGCCGGGGACATAGGTGACGCCGTTTGCGACCGCCTGCTCGATGCGCGCGGCGGTATCGATCGAATCCTTCAGCGCCATGAACGTGAACAGTCCGCCGTTGGCGGCCGTCCAGTGCGCGCGGCCGCCGAAATGCTCCTGGAGCGCGCCGAGCATGATGGCGCGCTTGCCGCGATAGAACGCGCGGACGCGCTCGATCTGCGCCGGCAGCTCGCCGGCGTGGCAGTACGCGTCGATGATCGACTGGTCAAGCATTCCGGAGCAGAGGTCGGCGGCCTGTTTCGCGATCTCGATGCGGTCGATCACGATCTTTGGTCCCACGATCCAGCCGCACCGCACGCCCGGCGCGAGGATTTTCGAGAAGGTGCCCAGGTAGAGGACGCGGCCGTCGCGGTCGCGGGACTTGATGGGAGTCGTGTCGGCGCCGTCGACGTAAACCAGATCGCCGTACGGATCATCTTCCACGATCAGAAAATCGTGGCGATGCGCGATTTCGAGGACCTGATCGCGTCGCCGCTGCGACATGAGGCGTCCCGACGGATTCTGAAAATTGGGAATTGTATATAATAATTTTATACGTTTTTTATCAGCGACTTCGTCGAGCGATTCGGGGACGATTCCGTCATCGTCCTGCGCCACGCCGGCCAGCGTGGCGCTGCGCCCGTAGAACGCCGACGTGCCGCCGATGTAGGTGGGCAGCTCGACCGCCACGATGTCGCCGGCGTTGAGCAGAATGTGCGAGAGCAGATCGAGCGCCTGCTGCGAGCCGGTGGTGAGGATCACCTCTTCTGATTTGACACCGCTGCGCTGCGCGACGAACTCGCACAGCCGCGGCAATCCTCGCGTCGGTCCATAACTGCAGCGACACTTTGCGCCCTTCGCGCAGCACGCGATCGGCGATGACCGCAAAGCGCTCGGCCGGAAATGTCTCGGGATTCGGAGAACCGCCTGCGAACGAGATCACTTTCGGATCGTTGAGATATTTCGCGAGGGCGCGGATGGCGGAGGGGCGAAGATTGCGCGCATCCGCCGACAGAAACTTCTCGATCACTACTTTTCCTCGGTCAGCCCGACGTAAGCGGCCAGAAACCAGAGTCCGACCGCCGCGGAGAAGACCGATTGCGCGAACGATGACACGATCTGCGCCGGAGCGAATGCGATGCTGGTGAGCGGTGCGTGCGCGACGTCGCGCACGATCGACATCGGTGTCATCAGGCTCGAGATGGCCATCGCGCCGCCGAGGGCGATGGCGAACACGATGAACGCGACCGCGAAGTGACGCCCGAAATCGCGCTTGATCTCGCTCCATCCCGCCCGAACGGCATCGCCAGCGGAGGCGGCGCGGGCAACCGCAATGGTGATCGCTTTTTCGCTAACCAGCGCCATCACCATCGACACCGGAATCACGACCAGAAACGTGAGCGCCAGCCCGCTGCACGCAATCGCCAGCCGCCCACCCGCCTCGGTGACCATGAACATCGCGGCCAGCGTGAGAATCAGCGGGACGAGAAAAATCAGACCGCCGATCCCCCACACGATGTTGTAGATCCAGAAAACGGTCCACCACGACGCGCGGCCACCCTGCATCCAGCGGTCCATGTTGAAAGCGCGAAATGCGTCGCGCTTGGGCGCATCGCCGGTGGCGTTGCGCTCCGCGTCGACGAACACCCGCGCGCTTCCCGCCTCGACAAACGAGTGGATCGCGATCAGGACGATGGTCACGATGAGCACGACCAAGAAAATGTAGACAATCAACGGCCAGTGCTCGGTGACGAATGCAGCGATCGCCTCCGACGGTTCATCGGCATTCCTGAACGTCGAAAAGCTGGCGGCGATCCCGACCGGCACGATGGCGGCGAAGATCGACGCCACCACGATCATCACGAACAGGACGCTCTCAGCGATGCGAATGGCGATCAGCGGCCAATTCGCCAGTGTGCTGTCGAAGCCGCGTCGAAGAACGTCAGTTGTGTTGCGCAAACGTCTTCCGATAGTCGGGGACGCCGGTGAGCTTGATCTCGTGGGCCATTTCGTACAGCCGGCTGCGCAGACGCTCGCCGATCCGGTCCGCGAGCTCCTCCACGTAATTGGTCGTGAAAATCGTCGTGCGCTGCGCGTTGTACCGGCTGTTGATGATGTAGTACAGGATGTCCTGGACAAACAACGACGGCTTCTGCGATCCCAGCTCGTCCAGGACGAGGAGATCGACGTCCAGCAGCGGCCGCAGGATCTCGGATTTGCTGGGCGTATCTTCCGAATCGAACGACGCCTGAATCTCCTGGATCAGGTCCTGGAAATTGCTGAACAGCAGACGGCCGGGCTTTCCGCTGTCGATGATCTCGAGCAGTGCGGCCACCGCCAGATGGGTCTTGCCCGAGCCGCAGGGCCCGATCAGCAGCAGGCCTCGCCCACTGTCGACGGCCGGCATCCAGGCATCGGTGAACTCCTGGACAGCCCGCTTGGCAGACACGAGCGCACCGCTGCCGCGTTCATAAAAATCGACCAGACGACAATGCGGAAAGTAGCGCGGCGGGATGGCGGCGGCTGTGATGCGCTGGCGGCGCCGCAGGTCGCCCTGACATCCGCATGGCTCGACGCGCTGCGGGTCTCCCGCGACGGGCACCCAACCGGAGCCGTTGCAGCGAGCGCAGGTTGCGGGGACCGGAGCAGGCGATTTCACCGCAAGTGAGTTTAGCATCGCACGTGCGGATGGATGCAGATCGTCGGATCGCGCTCGGCGTTGTCGCGCTCGCCATGTGACCTACGCCTGGTTCTTCGGCGGCGCGGGCTGGAACCAGGATGCGCAATTCGATCTGACCCGTGCTCTTGTCGAGCGAAGGACGCTGCATGTCGATGGTTACGCGGTCAATACCGAAGATGTTTCACCAGGCCGGCACGGGCACACGTACATCAACAAACCGCCCGGTGTTTCGATGCTGGCTGCAATTCCATACACGCTGATTCTTGCAGCGGAAAAGTTGATGCACCTTCCCATCGACGATCTCGCTCGCGCGAACGCCTGGATGGTCACCGCCGCGGCGTGCGGGGCCTGCGGGGCGCTCATCGGCGCAACACTTTTCGTCTATGGACGAAAGATCGGAGCTTCACCGGCAGCCGCGCTCACGGTTGCGCTCTCCATCGTGTTCGGGACGATCGTCTTCGAATATTCGACCATGTTGTTCGCGCACGTGCCGAGTGCGCCCTTTATGCTTCTGGCGCTGGTTTGGTTGCGCGATTGCCCGCTGCTGGCCGGGTTAGCGGTCGGCGCGGCGACGGCCTGTTTCTACGTTTGTGCGCTGGCGGCGGGAGTGCTGATGATCGTGGCGGGGCGAAGGGCTTTACATCTCATTCGCGATCCTCCTGGCCACCTATCACACACTCTGCTTCGGCTCGCCATGGATCACGTCAGTCGAAGTCAGCCAGCGATTCACGCACAAGGGTCTTTTTCTCGGGGTCCTGCGCGTTCCGACGCTCGACGCTTTGTGGGGTCTGCCCTTCTCGCCCTTTCGCGGTCTCTTTACACCTCTCCGGTGCTGCTCTTTGCGTTCGTCGGAATGATCGTCATGATCCGCCGGCGAAAAATGATCGCGGAATTGATCGCGATCGCCGCCATCGCGATCGTCTTCATCGTGGTCATTTCGGGATTCAACGGCTGGAATGGCGGGTGGGCGTTCGGCCCGCGCTACCTTCTTCCCATCATTCCGCTGCTGGGAGTGCCGATGATGTTCGCAGCCGGCGCGGCGCATCGTCTGTGGATTTTGGTGGCCGCGCTCTCGGTCGCCATCAACTTCGTGGCAACTGCTGTCGGCCCGATGCCTCCCGATACGCTGAAAGATCCGATGCGGCAGTGGTAGCTGCCGATTTTCGCCACGGGACGACTCGACGATGTGAAAGTCGGCAAAGTCGCGGTGCAGCGCGAGGCCGGAAACATGGGCGAATTCGTGTTCGGTGAGAAGAGCCGCTCCTCCGTTGCGCCGGTGGCCCTGTGGCTGGTAGCAGGAGCAGTAATCCTTTACCGAAGAATTTCAAATTTCGAATTTCAAATGAAGAATTGAGAATTAGCCGGACGATTTCTTCATTCTTAATTTGAAATTCGAAATTCTTCATTTCCGCTCCCGGCGCTATACTTCCATCCCTAACGGGTCATGGCATCCACCCTGATCGAGTACCTCTCCGCTCGGACGGACGCGTCCACGTTTCTGCTGGCGGTCGACCTGGACAAGACGCTGGCAGAGCTCTTCCCGCACGCCGAGTCGCTTCTTCCCGAGCCTTACAAAATCTTCCCTGCTGACGAGACCCTGCCGCCCACCCTCGGTTTTGCGCTGGCGGAGACGGCGGTCATCAAGGAGCTCGACACGAAGCTCGATCGATGGCTGACGGACGAAACAGCGTGGCAGGTGACGCGCAACCCGAACGCCAAGGAAAAAGCGCAGGTCGCCATGGCGAGCTATCTGGTGCCGCTGCTGAAAGTGGCCGAGAACGCCATGATGTCGAACCTGCTGAACGACTATCACGCCGTTTTCTGGCTGGCGCATTCGTTCGATGTGGCGCGCCATTTCTCCTCCGTTCCGCGGCGAGTGAGCTCGATCGAAGCGCAGGCGGGACGCACGCAGGGCGACGCGTTGAAGTACCGGATCTTTCAGAAATGGTCACTCGAAACGCGGGATCAGATGCAGCAGCTCGCCAACAAAGCGGCTGCCATCCTCGATGGCGAAGAACAGCGCTCGCTGCAGTTCTTCCGCCTGCTTCAGGACGACGTTCTGATCTTCACCGAGGAGTTCATCGGGCCGGATCTGCGGGAGCTGCGATCGTTCCTCAACGGCTACCTGCGCCGCGATTTCCAGGGTTTTCGCGACGGATTCGAACGCCTGCGCAACATCGCGGCCGAGCTGCTGCAGCGCGATCGAACATTTCGCACGTCGCTTCCGTTTTTCGGAATCAGTCCCGATCAGGGAATCTCGACCGCCGTTCTGCTGGACGGGCGGTTTCAGGAGTTCCTCTTCGAACTGCCGGCGGTGCAGAACGCGCTCAATCGCGAGGACCGCGAGCAGTTCCAGCTCATCGCGCGGCGGGTCCGCGAGTTCGCGGTCCTCAATCAGCTTCGGCGCGCCATCGCCTGGATGGTCGTGTCACCCGATGGGCGGGTGCAGGCTGCCGACAAGCGAAGCGGCGTCGCCTATTCGCATACCACCCGGCCGCTCGATTTCGGCCGGCCCGGCGTCGTCGATCCGATCATTCATCGCTTCGGCCTCATCTACGACATCTCGAACTTCACGGAGACGCTGGGCAACCTGAGACGCGCCGGCCGTAAGGAAGAGATCAACTCGTACCGGCAGATGCTTTTGTTTCAGCGGCGACTCGACTCGATCGCCCAGCGCCATCTTCTGGTTTTCGAAAAATTCCTCGGCGACGGCGCGTTCTACACCACACGCCGTGCCCTGCGATTGATTCGCGGAGCGGTCGAGATCCAGCACTTCTACTCCGAGATGCGGAAGACCGGATTCGTGTTCAACAAAGGGCTTCGCATCGCCGTGAATTTCGGCTACTACCGGTTGCTGCCCATGCGCGCAGGCGTCTCCAACGAGAAGATCAACGAGTTTTACGGACCGGGCATCGTGGAACTGTCGCGACTCACCACCGGAAAAGCGAACAAGGAGATCGAGGATTTCGCAAGCTTTCTGGTGGCGCACGGATACGAGCCGCTGAAAGTTCAGAGTTTCTTCGCGCCACTGGCGCGCGGCGTCGACGTCATCGATCACATGCAGCATGCGCGTGAGTTCTTCGCCTATGTCAACGTCAACGGACATCTGGTCAACGAGGGAATCGTGGCATCGATGTCGATGCTGCAGGAGCTTTCCAACGAGCTGGCCGCGGAAGGCCAGCGTTTGTTTCGGCTGCGAAGTCCGTGGGGAATGTATTTCGGATTCGATCCGGCAGTGGAAGGACTCGAATACGTCGGGGTGCGGCTGATCGGAATGGTCTCGCTGAAGGGACTCGACAACATCGAAGTCGGCGAGGTCTTGCCGTTCACGCCCGGCGAAGTCGAAGGGACGGCTGTCGACACTGCCGATTCCCTGGTGATCTTGCTGCGCCAGGAATTCCATCAGCGCGATCAGAGCGGCGCCTATCAGCCCAGCACCGAGACGACCCACGAGAAACTAATCCCAAGCGAGATCGTGGTCTGCGTCCTGCCCGATAGTGCCAGCGGTAACGGCGGCGAGGTGTTGATCGGAGAGTGGGACCCGCTCTCTGATGACGTTCGCAATCCGGTCCGATTGCCGCGCGCCGACTTTCAGCGGCTCTTCTCGCTCAGCGGCGACCTGACCGCCGAGACTCTTTCGACCAACAAGCAAAGCGTGCGCGAGACCTATCTCCGTCTCTCCGATCACATCTACACGCCGGCGGTCCAGCTGGCGACCTTTCGCGAGAAGGACTACTCCGCGTTCGTGCTGGGAGATGTGGTGGAGAAGCTGTAGTTTGCGGTTGCGTGGTCTCGCGGTTGCGCGGTCTCGGAGTGGAAGACCTCGAGACTTCGAGACCGCGAGACCCCGCGACCCCAACCACAATCGTTTACCATCACATCGTGCGCGTCGATCACGACAAGCGCGAAATCGTCTGCTCGGTTGGTGACCTGGTCTATCCGACGACCTATCGTCGCATCGGCGTCGAGCGCGGCGACGGATTCCGGAGAATGTGGATTGGCCAGGATATCCACGCGCAGCGCGCGGAGTTGCGCGCCGCCGACGATGTGAATTACCGCGCCGAGGTCCACGTCGTCCACCGCACAAGCCACCAAAATTGGAATGTCACCATCACCGGTCGCGTCGATGGCCTCTCGATTGACGCCGTCAAACGTACCGTCAGCATCGAAGAAGTGAAGTCGATCCACTTCGATCTCGAGTTGGAAGCACTCTACAGGTCGGAGAAACTGCAACGGCACCTGTTCCAGCTGCTTCTCTATTCCCTCTTTCTTTCGTCGCAGCCGGAGCTGACCGAATACGTCTTCGCGCCGCGGCTGGTGCTGATCGATCTGATCGGCGGCGACACGCGCGAGATCGACGCGGACTTCGATCGCGACAGCGTCGCGGAAGCGCTGCAGGTGAGCCTCGATGAGCTGATCGGTCGCGTCGAGAGCGAGCGGGCACTGATTCACGCCAAGCGCTCGTTCGCCGAATCGCTGCAGTTTCCGTACGAGCGCATGCGGCCGTACCAGCCGGAGATGATCGAGGCCGTCGGGCGCGCGGTCCGCCAGCGCGAAGCGCTGCTGGTGTCCGCGCCGACCGGGGTCGGAAAAACGATCGCGGCGCTCTTCCCCGCCGTTCGCGAATCGCTCAAAGCGGGCAAGAAGCTCTTTTATCTGACATCGAAAACATTGCAGCAGGAAGCGGCCGTCGAGGCGATGCAGCTTCTCAACGACGGCTCGCTGCGCGTTCTCCGCATCCGCGCCAAACAGAAAATGTGCGCGCACACCGAGATGATCTGCCACGAGGATTTCTGCCCGTTCGCGGCCCGCTATTCGGAAAAAATGGAGAAGAGCGGGCTGGTCGAACGCATCACGAACTCGATGACCTACTTCGATCCCGATCTCACCTTCGAGCTCTCGCGATCGACAGAAGTTTGTCCGTTCGAAGTATCGTTGGAGTTGATCGCGCAGGCGGACGTGATCGTCTGCGATTACAACTACATCTTCGATCCGTATGTCGGGCTGAAGGCGTATCAACAGGACGATGACTACGGCGACTGCGTCCTCATCGTGGACGAAGCGCACAACCTCGTCGATCGCGGCCGGTCGTACTATTCGCCCGAGCTCCACGAGAAAACATTCGACGCCATCCGCGATCATCTGGCCGGACGCAGCGCACGCGTCGAGGGCTGGCAGGAGCTGCTCGAAGAATTACGCGACCACTTGCACGATCTCTCGAATGTCGTCGAAGAGCCGGCGATGCAGGCGCTCTGCGAGCCCGACCGCGATTTCTTCCTCCGCCAGCGTGCGGAGTGGGAACGAGTGGTCATGAACTACATTTCGTGGAAGATCGAGAACGGCATAGCCGAGGAGGACGATCCGCTGGTCGACTTCTATTTCAAGCTCGTCAAATTCACGAACCTCCTCAGCGAAGAGGGCGAGGAATTCGCGCACGTCATCGAACGCACGCCCGACGGCCTCAAACTCAAGATCTTCTGCAAAGATCCTTCGCGCTTCCTCGGCACCATCTTCGACTCGGCCTGGGCGACCGTCGCGCTCTCCGCCACGCTCGAGCCCTTCGATTTCTACAAAAAGACGCTCGGCCTGCCGGAGTCGCGAGCGACCGAGATCGCGCTCCCCTCGCCGTTTCCGCGCGGCAATCGCAAGATCGTGGTGGTTCCGGAGGTCGACACGACATTCAAGCAGCGGGCGAACCACTACGATCGCATCGCGCTGACGGTCGGCCAGATCGCGGAAGCATCAGAAGGTAATTTTCTGGCGCTGTTTCCAAGCTACGCGTTTTTGGGTGCGGTCGCCGAGCGCATGCCCACCATCCGCAAGCAGATCATGGTGCAGCGCACCGACATGACCGATTACGAGCGCAACGCCATCCTCGATATCGTGCGCCGCGGCAACGACAACCTGATCCTGGCCGTTTCAGGCGGCATGTATGCCGAAGGCGTCGACTATCGCGGCGACATGTTGTCGGGCGTGATGGTGGTCGGCCCGGCATTGCCGTCGGTCAGCTTCGAGCAGGAATTGCTCAAGCGCTACTACGACGATCAGTACGGCGCCGGATTCGAGTTCGCATATCTGATCCCGGGCATGACGCGGGTGGTGCAGTCGGCAGGCCGCGTCATTCGCAGCGAGACCGACGTCGGCGTGATCGCGTTGTTGTGCCGCCGCTTCACGCAGGAAACGTACACGCGATATTTTCCGAGCGATTGGTACGAAGAGTCGCCTCGCGAGTTGATCTCGAAAAAACCGGCCAGCGAGATCCGCGCATTTTTCGAGGCAAAATCGACGCCCCAACTGAGGCTGCTATGAAGGCAGAAGGCGGAAGGCAGAAGGCAGAAATCCCGCCCTCCTTTTCTGCCTTCTGCCTTCTGCTTTCTGCCTTCGGGTGCGCCTCCGCCCCCCCACCGACCGCGCCACCCTCCTCCGTCCCGAGCTCGGTCGTCGCGGTCATGTGCGCGCAGATGCGCAGCGAAGGCATGACCGCGGAACTGCGAGTCGTGAAGACGACCCAGCCGATCATCTCGCCCACCGTCATCAGCGCGATGGCCGACATCGCGTTCTACCGCGGCAAGCCCGTCGCGCCGGTGATGCCGAACGCGTCGCTGCCCGTTGAGCCCGCGCCGTGCGCACGCGCGATGATCGACGCCGTGAACCCGCGACGCGATGCCGATGCCATGGTCCTGCAGTTCTCGTCGCCATTCTCGAATCCGTATACGCGCCGCCAGATCGGCGTGGTCGCTCGCCTCTCGTTGGGTGAGGATAACCCGGTGTGGTATTGGATCCCGCTGGTGGACCGCAACGGCTCCTGGGCCGCCAGCAGGCCGCTGATTCTCGGAGTTCGCGAGTAAAGGAGGTCACTGATGGGTCCCGTCGTCGTCAGGGCAGGCACGACGCTTCGAAATGAAGTCGAAGTGGGCAAGCATCGACTGATCGCTGATGAGCCGGTTTCGGCCGGCGGAAGCGATGAAGGCCCCACGCCTTACGATTTTCTTTCCGCCGGTCTGGGCGGATGCACCTCCATGACCATGCGTGTCGTTGCCAAGCGCGAGAACATCCCGCTCGAAGGCGCCGAGATCACGATCACGAACGATCGGATGTACGCCAAGGATTGCGCCGACTGCACCAACAAGAACGGCTACATCCATCGTTTCGATGTCCGCATCAGGTTGATCGGGAATCTGACCGATGCGCAGCGCGAACGGCTCCTGTCGGTCGCCAAACGCTGTCCAGTTGCCAAGACCCTGACCTCGGAAATCAGAATTGAGGAGTCGCTGGTATGAATTCATTACTCGAGGAAGCCATCGAAGCGTGGGAAGGCAACCGCGACGGAGTGATCGCGGAAGTGGAGAATATCCCGTCCGAGAAACTCGACTTCAAGCCTGGGCCGCAGTCGCGAACGGCGTCGGAGCTGACGCTGCACATCATGGAAGTATCGCTGATGATGGTCGGGGAATTGACGCGCGAAGACACGAATGTTCTTCGCGCGGAATGGCCGAAGCTGCTGGCGATCTACAACGGCCCGATCCGCGGGCTGAAGTCGAAGGGTGAGATCGTGGCTGCTCTGAAATCGACGCTGCGCGACGGCGTCAAGGCTTTCCGCACCGCCGGGGAGCTGCACATGATGCAGTTCATGACGCGCTTCGATCGCAAGCAGGGAACGCGGCTGGCGTGGTTCAACCACATCATCTCGCACGAGGATTACCATCGCGGACAACTCGCGATTTACCAGCGGCTGATGGGCATCAAACCCGCGCTCACGAAGATGATCGAAGGCTGAGTCAAGCCCACGTCTCGAGCCAGTACTGAAACATCACCAGCGCCCACAGCGGCTTGGCGTGGTTGGCGCGGCCGGTGCGGTGCTCGGCCAGAAGCTCCGCGACATATTTTTCGTTCACGATGCCGTCGCCTCGCAGCCGCTCGGGCGAGAGCAGGCGGTCGACTTCGGCACGCAATCCGTGATTGATCCAGGTCGCGATCGGAACGCTCAGCCCGCGTTTCCGCCGATAGATCACATCATCCGGCAACCAGGCCTCGGCCGCTTTTTTCAACAACCATTTCGTCGTCAGGCGTCGGACTCGAAAATCGGCAGGAAGCGACAACGCGAAGCGCGTGACGTCGCGATCGAGGAAGGGCGCGCGCGCTTCGACCGAGGAGAGCATGGTGGCGCGGTCGACTTTGACGAGGAGGTTGTCGCGAAGATAGCTGCGGTAATCGAGCAGCATCGCGCCGGTCAGCGCGTCGCGATCGGACGGCACAGTGGGGAGCTCGGGCATCGCGGGCGGCGCGGCGGGGTAGACATCCGACGAGAGGCCGGCGCCGAACCACGCCAGATGCCGGTCGATCCACGGTCTCTCGGCGTCGGTGACGAATTTCTTGAGGAGAAACTCGAGCGTCATCTTTCGGCTCGAGGCCGGGACACCTTGCACCGCGCGCCGCAGGGCCGCGCGCGCGAATTTCGGTAGAGCGTCAAACATCGGCGCGATCTTGTGGCCGAGGTAGGTCGGATAGCCGCCGAAGAGCTCATCGGCGCCCTCTCCGCTCAAGATCACCTTCACGTGTTGCCGCGCGGCGCGGGCCAGCAGGAACGTCGGCAGAATTGCGGGATCGGCGAGCGGCTCGGCGACGCCGCCAACGACGTGCTGCAGCGCCTGGAGCAGAGTCTCTTCGTCGATCCGCACCGGGACGTGCCGCGTGCGGATGCGCCCCGCCAGAATTGCGGCGTCGCCGCTTTCATCGAACGACTCTTCCGCGAATTGCGCGGAAAAGGTGTGGACCTTGTCGACGCCGATGAATTTTGCGGCCAGCGTCGCGAGGATCGACGAGTCGAGACCCCCGCTGATGAAGACGCCGACCGGGACATCCGACATCACCTGCTTCTCGACCGCGCGCTCCATGAGCTTGCGCGCGGTATCAACCGCCTCGGCGGACGGCAAACGGCGAACGGCGAACGCCTCCGGATCCCAGTAACGAACGGTCTCCTTCCCCTGCTCGGTGAAACGAATGAACGTTCCCGCCTCGACGCGACGGATGGCGCGGAACATCGTTCGTGGCTCGGGGACATATCCGAGTCTCAGGTATTCGGCGACCGCGACCTCATCGAGATCGCGGCTGATGTCGGGATGTCGCAGGATGCACTGCAGCTCAGAGGCGAAGAGAATTTCCTGGCCGACTCGCGCGTAGAAGAGCGGCTTCTCGCCGGCGCGATCGCGCGCCAGCAGCAGCGTCCGCGTGCGCCGGTCCCAGACCGCCAGACCGAACATGCCGTCGAGCTCGGAGATGGCATCCGCGCCGCGCTCGAGGTACAGCGGCACGATGGTCTCGACATCGGAGTGCGAGCGAAAGGGATAGTCGTGAAAACGCGCGCGGATTTCGGAGGCGTTATAGATCTCGCCGTTGCACTCCAGCCAGACTTGCGAGCCGGGGGCGGCGAAGGGCTGATCGGCGCGCTCGTGCAGATCGATGATGCGGAGCCGCTCGGTGCCGATGACGGCATCGGGATGCGTCAGCACCGCGCGACCGTCGGGACCGCGATGGCGCAGCGCATCCCCCATCCAGTCGAGAACTTCGGGATAGCGAAGCACGCTGCCGCGTTCGGCGATGATTCCGTAAATGCCGCACATCAGCGAGGCATTGTATACGCCACGAAATGCGGACTTTGTGCGATGAGGTGCCCGCCCTGCGCTTCGACCAGCGCACGGTTGGCCGCGTCGGACGCTCGGACGATGAACACACTTCCACGATGTGTGAACGCCTCTGCCAGCCATGCTCTTGGCTGCAGCGTCGACTTTCCCGCGAAGTCGCGGTAGTGACGCACGATGTAGTTGCTGGTCAGCTCTTCGCCATCGGGACTGACGATCACGATCGGCCGTCGGAGGTAGAAGGCCATCGATCCGGTGAACGCCTCGATGCCGACAACATCGGAATTCGCCACAAACGGCCGCACATCGGCGATGAAACTCCTGCTGGAGCGACGCTCCGCCAGCGCGTTCATGGTGGAGGTCGTCGCGATCGGAATGGCGAGCATCGGAATGCTCAAGGCGATCCAGGCGATCGCGCCGCGGGTGAAGATCGCCATCGCGCCGAAGATCAAGGCGCAGATTCCGATGACGATGGCGGCATCGTGCCCGTATGGCAAATGCACGAATGGGATCGCGCCGAGGAGCACAGCGCCGGCAACAGCCGTCGCGATGGCCGCCACCCGCCCCGGGCTGGTGCGGCGCGCGACGCAGAGCGCGATCGCCGGCATCAGCGGAAGGATGTACTGCGGTCGTTTCGATTGGGACAGCGAGAAGAAGACAAACGGCACGGCCATCCACAGCAGCAGATATCGATCGAGCCACAGTTGTCGGTTGTCGGTTGTCGGTTTTCGAAAAACTGCGAAGATCCATGGGAATGCGCCGCCAATCAGATACGGGACGAAGTACCACGGCGGGCCCGTTCGCTTGAGCGTTCCGGTGGTCAGACGCTGCGCGGTCTCGGTCACCAGCACGTATCGCAGGAAGTCAGGGATCTTCTGCGAGATCGCCCAGACCCATGGCGCGATGATGAGCACAAAGAGGATCACTCCGGCCACCGAAGCCAGGTGGCGTGCTTTTTTGCGCCAAATGGCGTAGGGGATGGCGACGATCATCGGAACGGCAATGGCGACCGGGCCTTTCGTGATCACGCCCAACGCCATGGCCGCCCACGCCAGGGCCGGCATTTCCAGATAAAACGCGATCAATGCCAGGGTGATGAAAAATGACAACGCGCTGTCGAAGATGACGGTTCGCGCAAAGGCGATGGTCAGCGGCATGGATAAGAAAATGATGGCGGCCAGCGCGCCACTGATTTCCACACGCGCCGCGAACCACGCCAGCAGGAGCGCCGTCGCAATGGTGAAAAGCCACGACGGAAACCGCGCCGCGAATTCGGTGGGCCCGGCGATTTCCATCGTCGCGGCCTCGGCCGCGAAGTAGACGATCGGCTTGTCGAGATACGGCAGCCCATCCAGGCGCGGCATCACGTAGTCGTTGGTGGCCGCCATCTCGCGCCCAACCTCGGCGTTGCGGCCTTCGTCGGCATCGAGCACCGGATAGCCGCCCAGTTGCCACGCTATCGCAATCGCCGCCACGACCGACCACGCGATCAGCAGACTCCGTTCGGATAAACTCGCGCCCATGTTTGCCACTGCCATTCTGGCGCACGCCATCGCTGCACACATGAGATTTCTCGCCGGCGACCTGCTGGAAGGACGCGAGCCGGGGACGCGCGGCTACAACGTCGCGGCCGAGTATGTGGCGGCCCAATTCGAAGCGATCGGGCTGGAGACCTCGCAGCAGCCGATCACCTTTCGAGTTGCCAAGCTGCAGGAAGACCAATCGTCATACGCGGTGGGCGGGCAGCCGCTCACCATTCGCAAGGACATCGTGCCGCGCGCGAATTTTCTCGAGGCATGGAGCGAAGTGATTGCGCCGGTCGTCTTGGTCGGATTCGGCATCGTCGCGCCCGAGCTGAAGCACGACGATTACGCTGGCATCGATGCGAAAGGGAAGATCGTGTTGATGCTCAGCGGCGCGCCGCCGAATTTCCCGCTCGATCAGCGCGCCTATTACTCCGGCAGCCGGCTCAAGGAGCGCACGGCCGCCAAACATGGTGCCGTCGGCGTTTTGACACTGAACACCATCACGGATGAGAAGCGCCAACCGTTCGAGAAGCGCGCGCAACAGATCGGCATCCCGCCCATGCTCTATCTCGACCAAGGCCGGCCGGCTGACGCCGTCGACGGCATTCGCGTTTCGGCGCAGTTGAGTCAGCCTGCAGCGGCGAAGTTTCTCGCGAACGTCGATGCCGTTCTCGCCGACGCGGAAAAGGGTGTCACGCATTCCATGGATCTCTCCGCGCCGTTCGTCGCCCGAACCATTTCGTCGTTCACCGAGGTCAAGAGTGAAAACGTGATCGGCGTGCTTCCAGGCCAGGATCCGAAACTTCGTAACGAATTCGTTGCCGTCACCGCGCATCTCGATCACCTCGGCAACCATCCGCCGGCCAACGGCGGCGATTCGATTTACAACGGCGCGTACGACAACGCCTCCGGAATTGCCTGCCTGATCGAGATCGCGCGCGGCCTGGCCGGGGGTCCGCGACCGAAGCGGTCGGTGGCGTTGGTGGCGGTAACCGGCGAAGAAAAGGGGCTGCAAGGCTCGGAATACTTCGTCCGCCATCCGGTTGTCCGGCCGATCGTCGCCGACATCAACATGGACATGTTCCTGATGCTTTATCCCGTCGCCGATCTCATCGCGTTAGGCGGTGAGCACACAACCATCGGCGCAATGGCAGCGCAGGCGGCCAAGCAGGAAGGCTTTCAGATGAGTCCCGATCCCTTCGCGGAAGAGGTGCGTTTCATCCGCAGCGATCAATTTTCTTTTGTCGAGGCCGGCATCCCGGCCATCCATCTGAAGCCGGGAAACAAAAGCCGCGATCCGAAAATCGACGGAGCCTCGGTCACGAAAGAATGGCTGCAGCGCGTCTACCACTCGCCTGCCGATGACATGAATCAGCCCTTCGATTTCGCGTCGGGCGCGCGTTACGCAGATACGAATCTGCGGCTCGTGGGCGCGATCGCGAACGCTGAAGAACGCCCGGCCTGGAAGAAAGGTGACTTCTTCGCCCCGCGTGCCACACCGACCACCTTTCCCATCAATCGCTTCGATACGAATCATTCCACAATCCTTTTTCGAATTCCGATCCTGGGAGGGATGTCGGAAGTTGCAGGCAAGTTCACGGACTTCTCGGCGCAGGTGGTATACGACTCCGAGCATCCGACCAGAAGCAGCGTTGTCGCCACCATCAAGACCGCCAGCATCGACACCGGGATCGCGGCCCGCGACCAGGATCTGCGCTCCGCGAATTTCTTCGATGCCGAGAAGTTTCCCGAAATTCGATACGAAAGCTCACGCATCGAGAAAACAGCGGATGGTTATCGGTGCCTGGGCAAGCTGACCATGCACGGCGTGACCAAGCCGCTGGATCTGCGGCTTCGGATGACGGGGCTGACGCGGGTGGAAGAGAAAAAATCCGTGGTCATCGGATTCGGCGGCAATGCCCGGCTGAACCGCCGCGACTACGGCATCAACTGGAAGCATTCCGCCGACCCATTATTCGTCGGAGACGATGTCGTCATCGAGATCCATCTCATCAGCCGGTTGACTCCGCTCGATTCGCCGTGATCCAGCCCCGCCGCGTCGTTTCTCTTGTCCCTTCGCTTACCGAGACACTCTTCGCGATCGGAGCAGGCGATTCGGTCGTCGGCATCACCGACTTCTGCATTTTTCCAGAAGGCCTCGATCGCCCGCGAATCGGCGGGACGAAGACTCCTGACATCGCGCGCATCCGACAATTGCGGCCGGATCTCGTCTACGTGAACGTCGAAGAGAATCTCGAGAAACACGCCGTCGCGATTGCCACATTCGCGAGAGTGATCGCGACGGAGCCAAAGACGATCGAAGATGTCGTGAAGCTGATCGAGATGTTAGGCGCAAATCACGGTTGCGAAGCGAAGGCTGCCGAACTGGCTGATCAGGTAACCGGCAACCGGCAACCGGCAACGCCGTTTACGTTCGCCGTCCCGATCTGGAAGAAACCGTGGAAATGGTGTGGCGGCGACACCTACGTCTCGAATCTCGTCGAGAGTGTCGGTGGGCGCAATGTCTTGCGCGATCGACGGCGATATCCCTCCATCGACCTTGCCGAAGTACTCGCTTTGAAGCCCGACATTGTTTTTCTGCCCGACGAGCCGTATGCGTTTACCGCGGCCGACGCCGCCGAGGTCGGCGGCGCCCCACGGGTCATCGGCCCATTTCCCGGCCATCTCTTCACCTGGCACGGCGTGCGGACGATCGAAGGGCTGCGGTTCCTCCGTTCGTCACTCTGACCTCGAGTCTGCGCGGCTCAGGATGACTGTGTCACCTCTTCCGCCCAGGCGCGAATGGTCTCGTCGACCGCGTCGAGCTGCCTGGTGAAGAAGTGATCCGCGCCCGTGACCACCACGCTTTGGGCGTTGCGAACTTGTGGAATGAGTTTCTCCAATTTCTCTACCGAGCCGTGTTCGTCTTCCGTGCCGTGCAGAAACAGGATCGGCCGCTCGCAGCGGCGCAAGTAGCCGAAATCATATTTGTTGATCGGTGTGCCGATCAGAAAGATGGCACTGACCTCCGGTAGCTCGCATGCGACGCGGGACGCCACCCAGCCGCCGAATGAAAAGCCGCCCACGATCAATTTTTGTCCGGGATGCTTTCGCTTGGCCCACTCGATGGCAGCGGTGACGTCGTCCTGTTCGCCTTCGCCCTCGTCATGTTTTCCGCTGCTGGCGCCGGCGCCTCGAAAATTGAAGCGCAAGGTCGCGAAGTTGGCATTCTCGAAGCCGCGCGCCGCCCGAAACACGACCTTGTTGTGCAGCGTGCCGCCGCCGAGGGGGTGGGGATGGCAGATGACAGCGATGCCGACCGGGTCTTGCAGCTCGCGATAAAGCGCTTCCAGCCGTCCGGCACTGCTGTAGAGATCGACGTGGCGCAGCGGCTTGGGATTCAGATTCACCTCAGCCTCACCAGGACGCGGTCGCCCTCGATGCGGACGTCGTAGGTCGCGATGCGGATCTCGGGATTGCCGACGCAGACGCCGGTCTCGATCTCGAATGACCAGAGGTGCCAGGGGCAGACGATCTCGTTGGCGATGATGTCGCCCTCCCCCAGCGGACCGCCGCGATGCGGACAGGTGTTTTCGGTGGCGAAGAAACCGCTCGGGATGTGGTACAGCGCGATGCGGCGGTCGCCGATGGTGCAGACTTTCGCGCGGCCGGTGGGGAGATCGGATGTTTTCGCGACTTCAACGAACTCCATTAGCTGAGCCAGACCGGATGCGGAATTCCGTCGCGCCCGATGGCCGCGGTCCCATCCCCCCACACGCCCGGGATGGCGGTGCCGCACGACGCGCATTTGCCGTCGACCAGCTTGTATGACGTCACGCGGAATCCGTAGCGGCCGATGACCATCGCGTCGCAATTCGGACAGTGCGTTCCTTCGCGATCGCCGAATGCTCCCGGGATGTTGCCGGGATAGATGTAGCGCAATCCGGCGCGCTTGCCGATCTCGTAAGCGCGCAGCAGATGTTGCGGCCGCGTTGCTTCATTGTGCATCTTGTAATCCTCGTGGTAGGCGGTGATGTGCCACGGGATGTTGACGTCGACGCCGGCGAGAAACTCCGCGATCTTGGTCAGCTCTTCATCCGAGTCGTTGAAGCCGGGAATTACCAGCGTCACGATCTCGAGCCAGATCCCGCGCCCCTTGAGGCCTTTGATCGACTCGAGCACCGGTTGCAATGTGCCGCCCAGGTCTCGGTAGTGGGCATCGGAGAAACCTTTGAGGTCGATCTTGTACATCGTGACGTACGGCGCGATGTAGTCCAGCACGCGCTCGGTGCCGTTGCCGTTCGAGACGTACGAGCAGATCAATCCTGACTTCTTCGCTTCCTTGAAGACTTCGACCGCCCATTCGGACGTGATCAGCGGCTCGTTGTACGTCGATGTGATGACTTTCGCGCCGTGCTTTTTTGCGAGCTTGACCAGATCGGACGGCTCGAGGTCGGTCGGCGGCGCGCCGGCGATGGGATCGCGGATGGCCTGCGACGTCACCCAGTTCTGACAGTAGCCGCAGTGGTAATCGCATCCGAGCATCCCGAACGACAACGCCAGCGCGCCCGGATAGGCGTGGAAGAACGGCTTCTTCTCGATCGGATCGACCTGCAGCGCCGCAACGTAACCGCGCGGCACCTTGAGCACGCCGTCCTCGTTGAAGCGGACTTTGCAGATTCCCTTGAGGCCATTCGGGATTTTGCAGCGATGGCCGCACGAATAGCAGCGGACTGCCTTGTTCTCGAGGACGTCCACGAGCTCCGGCGCCGCCTCGGTCGTCCGCTTGGCGATGAGCTCGCCCAACGTGATCTGTCGTTCACTCAGTTGAGGCATTCGCGACCACCAACGCTTTCCGGCGCTGCGGTATTGCGACGGCCAGGTAGCTGAGGATCGCGAGGACCACGCCCGCGATCGAGTCGATCAGATAGTGCCAGCCCGTGATGATCGAGCCGAGAAAAATGATCAGCGTGATGCAAGCAAAGAGAAGCCTCCATCGGCCTCGCATCCACAGTGTAACGAGCGCTTCGAATGCCACGTGAAGGCTGGGAAACGCTGCGATCCCCAGGAGGATATTGACGGGTTGGTTGTGTAATACATGCTGATAATTATTCATTAAAATACGTTGCAATTGTTGGGTGTTGGGCAGCATCGCCGACAGCGGAAGCCACACGCTCGGAAATCGATAGGCCGGGCCGAGAGACGGGACGGCCAGGTAGAGCCACGCTCCCACCAGCCACATCAGGGTGTTCGCGTTCGTGAATCCGATGCGAAGTCGCGGATCGGGATCGGAGAGAAAGTACATCGAGGCGATGTTGATGCTGGCGATGAACACATTGGCATACGTCCAGTCGAAGAATCGCAGCCAGGTCGAAAAGAGATCGAGGAAAAAGATGTTGGGTGAGTGTCCGTAGAACATCGCGCGATCGATGTTCCACAGCTGGCTGTCGAAAAGTTGAGGATTCAGAAGCGGAATCGAGAGCTTGATCCAGCCGTAGACGTGGACCGAAAGGGCGCTGAAGAAAATGATCCGCGCCGAGTCCGCGATCCATTGGCGCGAGCGGATGACGGCCGCATATTCGCCACGCCTGATCGCGTAGCGAACGCCGATTCCGATCAACGCCTGCGCCAGAAAAACGGGAAGGAGCGTCACCAGCGTTGCGAGAATCGTCGCGAGTGGTGCGCGCGTGATGCGCCACAGCACAATCTGAATGATCGCGAAATTGACGACCGTGAAAATCTCGAAGAAGTACGGGCGTCGCATCACGGATTCGCCGGCGCCGCTTCCGCCGGCAGAAAGTACAGTGCCACCGCGATGATCGCGTAGACCGCCAGAAGCTGGATGCCTTCGTACCAGTTCGTCTCGCCGTCCATCACCAGGTAGGCAAAGATTGCCACCGCCAGGCCGCAGGCCAGAATCTCGAAAGGCGTGAAGATCAGATCGAGCGGATTTCCGATGGCGTAAGAGAGAAAAACGAGGACCGGCGTCACGAACAGCGCGATCTGCACGCTCGACTGCATCGAGATGTTGAGCGCGGTATCCATCTGATTCTTGATGGCGAGGAGAACCGCGGTCGAGTGCTCCGCGGCGTTTCCGACAATCGCCAGCACGACGAATCCGAGGAACACCTGGTTCATCCCCCAGGCTTTGCCCGCCTCCTGCACCGCTGCCACTAATCCCTCGGCCACCACCGCCATGAGGGCGCTGGCCACGAGAAGCAACGCCATCGCTTTCCTGATGCTCCACTTTTCTTCGAGCGGCACCGGCTGCTCGACCGTACTCAGAACGTCGCGATGCGTCTTGAACGTGAAAATCAGGCCGAGGATGTAGGAAATGATCAGGATGACCGACGTGCCGATCGAGACCTGGTGAATCAGCTCGGGATGATGCGCGCGGATCGCAGTGCGAAAAAAGAGCGCAGGAATCAGAAATGCGCTGAGCGCCAGGATCAACTGCCCGGCCTGCGATTCGGCAGCCAGAGCATTGAACTTGACCGTCTGCCGCTTCCAGCCGCCAGCCAGCATCGAAACCCCGCCCACGAAGAGCAGGTTTCCGACGACCGAGCCGGCGAACGACGCGCGTACGACACTCACCAGTCCGGCCCGAATCGCGAAGATCGCGATGATCATCTCCGCAAGATTGCCGAACGTCGCGTTGAAGAGCGCGCCGTAGGTCGGACCCATCCGGTGCGCGAGCTGCTCGGTGCTCACCCCGATCCACGCCGCCAGCGGCAGAACGGCGAGACAGGCAAACACGAACAGCCACGCCGGGCTGCGGTGCGTGATCTGAAGAAAGATCGCGATCGGGATCGTCGCGTAGAAGACGTAAGAGACCGCGCGCTTCACTGCCAGCAGTTTACACTCCGCCCATGATCGACTTTTCGTTTGAAAACGGCATCGCAACGATCACCTTGAACCGTCCCGAAAAACTCAACGCCTTCGCGGGCACCATGCGCCAGGATCTGCTGCAAGCGCTCCGAAAGGCTGGTGATGACGCCGCCTGCCGCGTCGTGGTGATCACCGGTGCGGGACGCGCCTTCTCAGCGGGCGGCGACGTCGAGTTTATGCGCGGCCTGCAGGAGCGCCGCGACGCCGAAGCATTCGGGAAACTGCTCGACGCCGGCAGCAGCGTCGTGGAGCAAATCGTCGAGCTGCCGAAGCCGGTGATCGCGTCCATCAACGGCGTGGCGGCGGGGGCGGGATGCAATCTGGCGCTGGCGTGCGATTACCGGATGGCGTCGGAAAATGCGAAGCTCGGCGAGACCTTCGTCCGCATCGGCCTGCATCCCGATTGGGGCGGCACGTGGTTGCTCCCCCGACTTGTCGGCCGCAGCCGCGCCTTCGAGCTCCTGGCAACCGGCCGCATGATCGATGCTCGCGAAGCGGTGAGCATCGGAATGATCGATCGAAGCGCCGCCGACCTGGCTGCAGAAACCCACGCGCTGGCATCAGCGATCGCGACGGCGCCTGCGGCGGTGATGGCAGACATCAAACGCGCCCTGTCACGATCGTCGATCAATGATCTGCGGTCCCAGCTGGCGCTGGAACGTCAAAACCAATTGCGCGCTTTTCTTTCGTCGGAGGCCGCGGAACGGATCGTGGCGTTCCTGACTAAAGGCTCCGCGCGATGACCAGCGTCTGATCGTCGTGCTGCGGCGCGCTGCCGACGAACGCGTCCACGGCCGCCGCGATCCGATCGCGCAACTCCGCCGCCGTGCATGATCCCTGCAGCAGATTCTCGAGTCGATCGCTTCCGAATTCTTCTTCCGCTGCGTTCTCGGCTTCAGTGATTCCGTCGCTGTAGAGGACAACGGTCGAGCCATTCGGAAAAGGACGCGTCTGCGTCATGTACTTCGACTGCGCCAGCATGCCGATGGGCAGACCGTGAGACTTGAGCGTGTCGAGGCGATCGCCGATGAGAACGTAACCGGGATTGTGTCCGGCATTGACGAATTCGAGCGTCTCGGCTTCGCGATCGATCGACGCGATGATGAACGTCACGAATTTGTTTTCCGCCGACCAGTGATGAATGTGACGATTGAGCTCGGTGGCCACTTCCCCAAGCTCGCGCCCCTCGCGCACAAGCAGCTGCACGGCAGCGTGCAGCGCGGAGACGAGCAGGGCCGCCGGCATCGACTTCCCCGAGACGTCGGCCACCAACATCGTCACGCCGTTCTCACACTCGAAGAAGGCGTGATAGTCGCCGCCGACCTGCTTGGCCGGCCGCGAGAGTGCCGCGATCTGCACGTCGTCGATGTACGGAATCGATTTGGGAAGAATGTCGCGCTGGATGGTGGCCGCCAATTCGAACTCATGCTCCATGGCCTGCTTTTCGAGCGCCTGGCGGTGCAGGCGCGCATTCTCCAGCGCAATGCCGACCTGATTCGCAAACAGCGACAGAAGGCGCAGCTCGTTCGCTTCGAATGCCCCGATTCCTTCGCGGGTCTCGCGGTCGGCGGCCACCAGCACGCCGATGATCTGATTGTTGCCGTTGACCGGAACCGCCACCACTGTCCCTCCCTCGAGGCTGATGGCCTTCCCACTTTCGAGCAGCCGCTGGAGGTCGCTGTCGCGGACCGGCATGTCGCCAAATGCGCGATACGGTTTGAAGACATCCCCATCGCGAAGAAAGAGGGCGGCGCGACGCGCGTTGATGAGCGAAATCATTCGGAAGAGGACCTCGTCCGCCAACTCGTCGATGTTGAGCGTGCCCGTGATCGACAGGCCGATGTCGTAGAGCGATTCCAGCTCCCACAGCCGGTACTTGAGCTGGAAATCGCCCTCGCGCGCTTCCTGCGAGAGGCGCTGATTGGCGATGACAGTGGCAACGAAGGCCGCCGCCGCGCGCAGGACTTCCAGATCCTCCTCGGAATACTCGCCCCCCGTCAGAGCGAGCACGCCGAGGTGCTCGCGGCCGCTGCGGAGCGGAACGAGAACGCGGTCCGTTCCCGCGATCAATTCGGATGGAGGATCGCGATCGAGAATCTCCGGCGCGAGGAACTGCTGGCTCTTTGCGACCAGGCGCAGGTGCGCGTCGCGATCGCGAAGGTAAACTGCTCCCCCCTCGAATGGAGTGTGACGCGTGAAGGCGTCGAGGATCGCGTCGCCGCGCGCTACCGTCCGCTCGAGCTGCTGCAGGTCGTGAAGGAACTCGGCGAAGCGGCGGACGATAGGGGACATTGTTTGGTGGCGCGAGAATACTCCTGGTTGCGAGGTCTCGTGGTCTCGCGGTGTTCCGACCCCGAGACCACGCAACCGCGAGACCCCGCAACCTACAAGCCCAGCTCCTTCATCGCGGCCTCCTCGTTCTCGAAGATGGAGGCGTAATTCGCGAGGCCCATGATCTGAAATGTCTTGTGGATGACAGGTGTGAGGCAGCAGAACGCGATCTTGCCGCCTTTGTCCATCATCTTCTCGATGATCTCGATCAGGATGCTGATGCCGATCGAATTGACGATCTTCGTCTCGCGGAGGTTGAGGAGCAGCGTTCGAACGCCATCGTCCATCAGCTCGTAGGCGCGATTCGCGATTTCCTCGCCGCCGACGTTGTTGATGTAGCCCTTGGTGTAGAGAACAGCGCCCTGGGGTCTGCGCTGGACGGCGACTTTCAGTTCCTCAGTCATGACTTCTTCTCGTATTTCACCATGTGAATCGTGGTACCGCCGTTTGTCGTGGTGGAGATATCGACCTCGTCCATATGCAATTCGATCAGCTGTAGTCCCCGGCCGCGCTTGTGTGGCGTGCCGGGAGTCGGGCGACGCGAGCGAGCTTCCTCCGGATCGAAACCCTTGCCGTGGTCCGTAACCCAAATTTCGACCCTGCTGCCGTCGCCCTGGGAAGTGCCGAGGAATCTTAAATAGATGCGGTTGTCGGTGCAACCGGAGTGCTCGCGCGCGTTGATGCATGCCTCGATCACGGCGTGCATCATCTCATCGACCCGTTCCGAGCTCATCCCCATTTCGCGGGCAAGATTCCCGACCGCCCGAGCGGCGGCGATTTCGATGTCGGGAACCATCGGGAGAGTCAACTCCATCTGCCGCTCGGCGGTGGTGGTCATCAGTTCGAAATCCTGAAACGGGGAGCGATCAGAAGGCCAGGAAAAGGGCGACTGCCGATTTGATCCAAATCGGGATTTGTCCAAGTCGATCGAGAGCCAGGAGGGCAAAGGTGTTGATCGCCAGAACCATCGGCAAAGTGTAGGAAGATGTGAGTGCTGGAAGGACTGTGGTGCGAGTTTCTGCGACGTTGTTCATGGTGACCCCCCTCGAGTGTCGGGCCACCTCTATCGCAACGCGGCTGCCACTGCTTCAGAGTGTCTGAATACACCTGTAAGCCTATGATAATGCACAGTTTAAATGAAAACTCAAGGTTGTGGGTAAATTTGTCCGTCTGTGGCAAAATGGGACAAACCCTGGTCACGTCAGTCCCACTGGTAGCTAAGCCTCCCACTCCCAATGAGTTATCACTGAATGTCCCAATTTTCCCCATCTGGGGCGTTTGTGGATAGCGTCGCACGCATTCGGTAGAGCGTCTTGCGATCGATGCCGAGGATTTTCGCGGCCTTCGACATGTTGCCGCCGGTAAAGGCCAGGACGCGCGAGATGTAGCGGCGTTCGAGCTCGTTCAGCTTCGGAAAATCAGCGGAGAGCTCGGCACCCGACGTCGCCGAGACGCTTCCGGGGAGGAGCAGATCGCCGGAATCGATCACCGGATCGGTGGTGAGCGCGAGCGCGCCTTCGATCAGATTCTCGAGCTCACGCACATTTCCGGGAAAGGGATAGCGCATCAGCTTCTGCAAGGCGTCCTGAGTGATGCGCACGTCGCGCAGCCCTTCGCGCTTGCCATATTTGTCGAGGAAGAATCGCACGAGTTTGGGGATGTCCTCTTTGCGTTCGCGCAGCGGCGGAAGCAGGATCTCGACCACTTTCAATCGATAGTAGAGATCCTGTCGGAACTCGCTGCGCTCGATCATCTCCTCGAGCGAACGATGCGTCGCCGAGAGAATGCGCACGTCGATGGGGATGCGGCGGCGCCCACCCAGCTTCTCGATCTCGCGCTCCTGCAGAACGCGCAACAGCTTCGACTGCAGCGCCAGCGGAATGTCGCCGACCTCGTCGAGGAAGACCGTACCGCCGCGGGCAAGCTCGAATTTTCCGGGCCGGGCCTCGACTCCGGTGGCAACGCCACGCTCGATGCCGAAGAGCTCCGACTCCAGCAGCGTCTCCGGCAGCGCAGCGCAATTGATGGCCACGAACGGCCCGTCCTTCCTGGGCGAATTTCCGTGGATGAGGCGCGCGACCATTTCCTTGCCCGTTCCAGACTCACCGCGAATGAGCACGTTGGCCTGACTGTCCGCGACGCGCGCGACCAGATCGATCACCCGCTGCATCTTCGGCGAGTCGCCCACCATCAATCGATCGGAGTACTCGCGGAGCATCCGCTGCTTGAGGTTGCGATTCTCGTCCTCCAGCGACTCTCGGATGACGTCGAGGCGGTGGTAGTTCCGCGTGTTATCGATTGCCGCTGCGCCGATGGCCGCAAGCGAGGAGAGAAAACGAAGGTCATCCTCCACGAAGCTGCCGTGCTGTGCGCCGCGTTCTTCTTTGCCGCCGACGCCCAGGATTCCGATGACGTTTTCGCCGGCGATCATCGGCGCAACCAGAGTATCGGAGATCGAAACCGGCTGACGGGATGCCAGGACCAGCTTGACCGGGGGCTCATTGAGAATGCTGTTCGAGGGCGTCGGCAGATCGATTCCCAAGGTGTAGAGGTGCTGGACATTGAGCCTCTCATCGAGCGAGAAGACGAAGCCATGCATCGCGTCGAGCACGGCCATGGCGCGCTGCATCAGCTCCTCGAGCAGATCGCCCTCCGGACGGAGCGTATTCAGCGCACGGCCGACGTCGTAGAGGGCCTCCAACTGGAGGAGCTTTCGTCTGAGCTCGAAGTTGCTTTGCGGCACTCAGTCCTTTCCGGTCGCCTTCCTGCACTCACCGAGCAGGAAGTCGCAGTTCCATGCGTCGTAGAACGTCTTGTCGAGGCCGTAGATTCTGACGAGGAGGGTGGACGCCTGGTCGAAGCGTCCGCGCTTCATTTCCGTCCGCGCCAGGAAGTACATCGCGTGCAGCGTTTGCGCGTCGGTCTGGCCGCGATCGACGATGGCCCGAAATCCACCCGCAGCTTCTGCGAAATTGCGCCGCTGATAGGCGCAGAGTGCCTTGCCGTAATCGTCCGTCGCTCCGCAAGTTGAAGGAGGCGCGGCTAAAGCCGACCAGGCAAGCAATGCGAGAATGACTGCCAGTCGCATCGACTCATTGTATGAAACTCGGCATTATCGGAGGCGGACGGGCGGCCTGGGCGTTCGGCTCGACATGGCGCCGCATCGGCTGGCCGCTCAGCGGAATCGCGCTGCGGTCGGACGGGCCCATGGCCGGATTGCTTCAGACGCGGAAACGGACCATCGCGGATCTGGCCTCCGACTCCGAGCTCGTCCTGATCGCGGTCAGCGACCGTGCCATCGATGAAGTGGCGGCGTCGATCCCGCCTACCGACGCGATCATCTTTCATCCGAGCGGCATCGCGACCAGCATTCGCGGTGGATTCTCGCTGCATCCTTTGAAAGTGCTGCCGCCGGTCGGCGAAGCCTCCGACCTCGGGGACGCGCTGCTGGTCTTCGAAGGCGCACATCGCGACGTCGCCAGACGGATCGCGGACGCCGCCGGCGCCCGTTTCGCGGAGATCGCGCCGCAACAAAAGGTTCTCTACCACGCCGCGGCAGTGTTCGGATCGAACTACGTGGCGGCGCTCCTCGACATCGCCGAGGAACTGATGGGGATTGAAAACGCGAGAAATGATCTGGCCGCTCTCGCCGATTCCGCCATTCGCAACTGGCGCGCGCATGTCGATTCGCGGCGCTTTACCGGACCTGCTGCGCGGGGCGATGAGGATGTTTTGCAGCGGCATCTGGCAGCCCTTGCCGACCGTCCGCAACTCGAAGAGATTTACCGACTTCTGGCCGAACGGATTCTTGCGACTCCGAAGTAGCGGATGCTACCATCGACGTCTTCTCTGAACCGGATATCGAATGGTCTTCTTTAATTACGCCACAATGCAGATGGCCGCCAAGATCGTCTATTACGGTCCGGGCCTTTGCGGCAAGACCACCAATCTCCATTACATCTACGCCAAGACATCGCCGCAGAGCCGCGGCGAGATGGTCAGCCTCGAAACGGAGACCGATCGCACGCTCTTTTTCGATCTCCTGCCCATCGACGTCGGCGTGATCGGCGGATTCCGGACGCGGCTGCAGCTCTACACCATCCCCGGCCAGGTCTTCTACAACACCACCCGCAAGCTGGTGCTGAAAGGCGTCGATGGTCTGGTCTTCGTCGCCGATTCACAGGTGGCGATGCAGGACGCCAACTTCGAGAGCTTCCACAATCTGCGCGAGAATCTCGCCGAGATCGGACTGAAGATCGATGACATTCCGCTGGTGATCCAGCTCAACAAACGCGATCTTCCCAACGTCGCCGCGAAGGACGACATGCTGGACAGGATCGACGCCGATCGCAAATACGACAGCATCGAGTCGATCGCAGCTACCGGTGTGGGCGTGTTCGAAACGCTGAAGCTGATCTCGAAGCTGACGCTCAGGACGTTGCGCAGCCGCATGACCGGCGATGATGTCAAGACCGGCCCGCGAGTGGCGGCGCAAGTCGCGACATTCCGCGTGAAAGAGCCTCCGGCCACCACGGCACCGATGGCGGCCATGACCTCGATTGCCATCGAAACTGAGGAGATCGAGGAGACCGAGCGCTCGGAGGAAATCGCGCACACCGCGCCGGTGCGTCAGGCCTTCTCGGACAGCACGCTCGCGAAAACCGCCGACGTCGACGCGCACATCATCTCGGACGTCCCGGTGGCCGCCCCCGCACCACCGCCCACCCCCGAGCCGGAAGTCGATTTCAGCCAGACCGACAAAACGCTGAAGGAGCCGAAGGTCAAGCACGTCAAAGTGCGATCGTCCGTCGACATCATGGCGGAGCTCGAGGCGCTGCGAAAACGCGCGACGCAGACGACGCCCAAGCAGCCCAAGAAGGAAACGTCGCCGCTGGCCGCGCTCCTCAAGACCCGCGACGTCCAGAAGAACGTGACGCTCAAAGTGAATCCCGACACGCTCGCGAAGACAAAGTCGGTGCGTGTTGCGGTATCCTTTGAAAACAGCGAAGGCGTCGTGCAGCATCAGGAGCAGACCATCGAAGTCGATGCTTCCGACGCGAAATCGCTGACGGTCAACCTCAAGATCAATTCATAACGGGCGGGAGGTTGTGATGCAAGAAGCCCGATGGGCGATGCTGGCACTCGCTTTGTGCGGATGCGCGACGCGGCCGATGTCGCCGCCGCCGGAAGCGCCCGAGACGCTGATCCTGTCCATCCCTGCCATCGGGACGACCATCGCGCCGGCGCAGCCGCGTCAGCCCGTTGCGACGCTCATCGACATTCCTGTCCCGGATCATCATTCGATTCGCGCTGCCCTCGATCTCTTCACAACCGAGATGCGATCCGACATTCAGCAGTCGCTCACACGCTCGGCGCGCTACAAGAATCTGATCGATCGCGTGCTGGACGAGTACAAACTGCCCAAGGCGCTGGCGTACCTGCCGGTGATCGAGAGCGCCTATCTTCCCCGGCTCACTTCGCGCGCCGGGGCGCACGGGATCTGGCAATTCATGCCCGAGACCGCGCGCGAATACGGCCTGCGCGTCGACTGGTGGGTCGACGAGCGCGCCGATCCCGATCGGTCGACGCACGCGGCAGCGGCCTACCTCAAGGACCTCTATCGCGAATTTCAGGATTGGCCGCTGGCGCTGGCGGCCTACAACGCCGGCTCCGCGCGCATCCATCGCGCGCTCGACCAAACCGGATCGACCACCTTCTGGCGGATCAGCGAGCTGTCCGCGGTTCCCCGCGAGACGCGCGGCTATGTTCCGACATTTTTTGCGGCGATCCTGATCGCAAACGACGCCGCATCCTACGGCTTTCGTCTCGGCGATCCGGTCAAGGCCGACATCAAACATATCGAAGTCGATGGTCCCCTATCGCTGCGATTCATCGCCCAAACCGCCAACATCGACGAAACGCTGCTGCGCGAGCTGAATCCCGCGCTGCGACACGACATCGTTCCGCCGGGAAAGACTGGCATCACGATTCCGGCCGCGGCCGGTCCTGCCATCGAAGCGCGTGCGGCCACCCTCAAGAATGACGATCGCATTGTCACGGTGCGCGCCTATCGCGTGCGAAAGGGCGACACCATCACCAGGCTGGCACGCTCCCTCGGAGTCGCACGCAAGACCATCCTGGCCATGAACAGCCTCAGCGCCAAGGCGCATCTCCGCCGCGGCGAGTCGATCTATCTTCCGGTTCGCGCGCATGCGCTGTCGGCAGGGGGAATGTAGACTGCGCGGATGCGCCGCGCTCTCCTCATCTTCCTCATCGCATCACCGCTTCTCGCCCGCGTCGATCATGTCGACGTCGCGCGCACCGATCTGGGACCGCATTTTGAAAAACTCGTCGGCAAGGTTTACTTCGCGGTCGATCCGAAGAACCCGCACAACACCATCATCGCGGACCTCGACAAAGCCCCGCGCAACGCCGCCGGAGAAGTCGAGTTCTCGGCGGACCTTTACGTGATTCGCCCGAAGACAAATCGCAACGACACTCTGTTCGTCGAAATCTCGAATCGCGGAGGAAAGGGCTTTCTCGCGAATCTCGATCCGGCGACCGAAGGAGACATTCGCGATCGATTTCTGTTCGATCGCGGCTACACGGTGGCGTGGATCGGCTGGCAATTCGATGTCAGGCCGGAACCGAATCGCGTCCGGCTCTACGCGCCGATCGCCCCGGGAATCAGCGGAAAGGTCCGGTCGGATTTCGTGGTATCGAAAAAAGTCGATGCCCACACCGTCGGCCACGTTATCAGCGGCGCGATCGGTGGAACCGGCTATTCCTCCTCGACGATGGAGGGCCTGCTCACCCAGCGCGACGCCCCGATTGCGCCGCGCACGACCATTCCGCGCAAGAAGTGGCGCTTCAAAGACCCATCGACGATCGAGCTCGAGGGCGGATTCGTTCCCGGAAAAATCTACGAAGTCATCTACACCGCCAAAGATCCAGCCATCGTCGGATGCGGTCTGGCCGCCGTCCGCGATTTCGTCGCGTACAGCAAATATGATCCAAAGGCTGTCGCGGCGTCGAAGCGCGCGTACGGATTCGGCATCTCGCAGAGCGGCCGTTTCCTGCGCCACTTCATCTACCAGGGATTCAACGCCGACGAGCAGGGGCGGCAGGTCTTCGATGCCATCGACGCGCATGTTGCCGGCGCGGGCCGTGGGAATTTCAATCACCGATTCGCGCAGCCGTCGCGCGACGCGCAGCCGCTGTCACCGCTGTTCTATCGCGTCGACCTCTTTCCGTTCGCCGATCTGCCGACGTCCGATCCGCTCAGCGGCCGAACGGAAGGGCTTCTCGATCGCGCCCTCGCCGAGAAAGTAGCACCGAAAATATTTTATACAAATACATCATATGAATATTGGTCAAGAGGGGAATCCCTCTGCCACACCACCCCCGACGGCGCGCGCGACATGCAGATTCCCGATACCTCGCGGATCTATTTTCTGGCGGGCATCGCGCACGTCCCCGGCCCATTCCCGCCCCAGAAGCGCGAAGGGCAGAATCTCGACAATCCCAGCAACTACTGGACGCCGCTGCATGCTCTCTTCGACGCGCTCGACTCGTGGGTTCGGAACGGGACCGCGCCGCCGCCGAGTCAATATCCGCACATCAGCGACGGCACTCTGGTGCGCTCGATCAAGTCTCCCGCCACGCAGTACGAGCCTTACAAACTCGATCTCACCGCCGAGCCCCCGAAAGTCGTGGGCACTTATCCGACGCTGGTGCCGCAGGTCGGCTCGGACGGAAACGAGACCTCCGGCATTCGCGGACCGCGCGTGACCGTTCCGATCGCGACGTACACCGGATGGAATCTTCGCGATCCGTCAGTCGGGTTCCCGGAGGCGCGGCAGAGTTTTGTCGGATCGTACATTCCGTTCGCGAAGAGTCGCATCCTCGAGCTCTATCGCGACGAGAATGATTATCTCGGCCGCTATGCGCGGGCCGCGATGCAATTGATCGATGAGCGCTTTCTTGTTCCGGAAGAGCTCAACGCGACGCTTCGGCAGGCAGAGCGGGATTGGAAATACGCTTTGGAAGGCGGACGATGAAGGTCGCCCCTTTCCCAGGCTCGCTTTCGACGTCGATCGTGCCGCCGTGCTGCAGGACCAGATGCTTCGTGATCGCGAGCCCGAGTCCGCTGCCGGGGATGTCCTGGGAGCGGCTCTTGTCGATGCGATAGAAGCGCCGAAAAATCTTCGAGCGCTCCGATTCGGGGATTCCGTCTCCATGATCGGCGATGCGAACGACGCCCGCCTCCGGCTCGTCGATCACTGCCACGTCGACCTGGCTGTCGTCGCCGCCGTATTTGATGGCGTTGTCGAGCAGATTCGAAAAAGCCTGCTGCAGGCGCAACACGTCGCCGCAGATGACGGAATTTCCCTCGACAGCGAATCGGATCCGATGATTCGCCGCCTGATCGGCGAAATCTTCACAAAGATCGTCCAGCATCCGGCGCAGATCGATGCTGCGAAACTCGAGCGCGACGTCGCCGGCCTCGATACGGCTCAGCTCCGACAGATCTTCGACCAGCCGCTCCAGCCGGCGGAGCTGCCGGGACATGATGCGCCGCAGTTGCTGCTCGTCTTCGACCGAGAGGCGCCCGGCGTTGGCGTCGAAAGTCTCCACCGCCGAGCGCAGGCCGGCCAGCGGCGTGCGCACCTCATGAGAAAAATCGGAAATGAAATTGCGTCGGATCTTCTCGAGGCGTTCCGTTTTGGTGATGTCGATGAACAACGCGGCGGCCGCAATCCCCTCGGACGCCACGGGCAGCGTGCGCATCTCGATCTTCTTCTCGACGATGCCCGACAGCACCGAAAAGTGCTCGATCGATTCTTCCCCGTCGAGTGCGCGATCGAACGCTTCGAAGATTCGCGACATGCGCAGCGCTTCGCTGAGCGGTTTGCCCAGGACGTTTTCGTGGATGGAGAAGAGCTCCATGAAACGGCGGTTCGCGATGATGATGCGTCGATCGCTGCTCAGCGCCAGCACGCCTTCGCCAAGCCCGTCGAGCATCTGAAGATGGGCGATGCGCTGCCAGTGCAGGGCCTCCAGCTGCGACACCAGCATGCCGCGCTCGCGCTCGTCGGTCTCCAGTTGCGACTCCAGCGTGCGAATACGCTGAATCGCGAACCAGCCGCCCACCACCAGCACCGTCAGCGCAATGACCGCGGTGATCATTCCTGGGGCGGATCGTAGCGATAACCGAAGCCGACCACCGTCGCGATCCGCTGCGGGCCGATTTTCTTGCGGAGGTTTCGGACATGCGCATCCACCGTCCGCGTCTCCACCTCATCCGACATATGCCAGACCTCGGACAAAATCCGATCGCGCGAGATGACCGCCGATCGATTGCGCACCAGCAGCCACAGCAGCTCGAATTCCTTTTTGGCCAGCTTGATCTCTTCGCCGTGACGGTAAACGCGCAGCGACTTCTCGTCGATCTTCAGCTCGCGATCCTGATAGATACCGGTCTCTTGCGCCGGAACACTGACGCGCCGCCAGATGGCGGCCACACGCGCGAGAAGCTCGCGAACGCTGAACGGCTTGGTCAGATAGTCGTCGGCGCCCAGCTCCAGGCCGGTGATGCGATCGCGCTCCGATCCGCGCGCGGTCAGCATGAGGATGGGAATCTTGGCGGTGTTCGGATCGCGGCGCAGCTCGCGGCAGATCGTCAGTCCGTCGAGGTCGGGAAGATTCAGATCGAGAATCACGAAATCGAATCCCCCCCGCTGCACCGCCAGCATGGCGTCATTGCCGCTGGTGAAGTGGGTCAGGGTGTAGCCTTCGCGCTCCAGATTGAGGCGGATGGTGAATGCGAGGTCGGTATCGTCTTCGATGAGGGCGATTCGCTTCATGGATTCAGGGTCACGGGGGTATGTTTGATCATCTTCCCTTCCACGAGATAGACGACCATTTCGCAAATGTTCGTGGCACCGTCGGCCATGCGCTCGAAATACTTTCCGATGAAGGTCAGGCGGATGGCGCGCGAGATGTTGCGTGGGTCTTCGAGCATGTATGTCAGCAGCTCGCGGAACGATTGCTCGGTCTGCTGGTCGATGTTGTCGTCCTGCTTGATGACCTGCCGCGCCAGAGCGGCGTCACCGCGCACGAAGGCGTCCAGCGCCTGACGGACCATGGTCTGTGCGTCCTGAGCGAGATGTGGAATGGACTGCATCGGTTTCAGCGGCGGCTCGCGATTGAGCTCGATGACGCGCTCGCAAACGTCCTGCGCCAGATCGGCAATGCGCTCCAGCTCCGGCGTGATCTTCATGATGGCGGCCACGAAACGGAGGTCGACCGCCGCCGGCTGCATCTTGGCGATCAGCTCGAGCGTGCGCCGGTCCATCTCCAGCTCCATCTGATCGATCCGGCTGTCGTTGTTGATGACCTCCTCGGCCAGCGGCGTATCGCGCTCGAGAAGTGCGCGAATCGACTGCGAGATCGCGTCCTCGACCATCGCTCCCATCCGCAAAAGAAGATCCTTGAGATCTTCGATGTCGCGATCGAAATGTCTTTGCATATCCCTATCCGAATCTTCCCGTGACGTAGTCCTCAGTCATTTTCTCTTTGGGGTTCATGAAGATGGTCTTGGTGTCGGCGTATTCGATGAGGCGGCCTAACATGAAAAACGCCGTGCGATCGGACACCCGCGCGGCCTGTTGCATGTTGTGTGTGACGATGACGATGGTGTAGTTGACCTTCAGGTCCCAGATCAATTCCTCGATCTTGGTGGTCGCGATCGGGTCGAGCGCCGACGCCGGCTCGTCCATCAACAGCACTTCCGGATCCACGGCCAATGCGCGTGCGATACAGAGACGCTGCTGCTGGCCGCCCGAGAGCGCGAACGCGCTTTCGTGCAGGCGGTCTTTCACTTCATCCCACAGCGCGGCGCGGATGAGCGATTTCTCGACGAGCTCGTTCAACTCGCGCTTGTTGCGCATGCCGCCGATGCGCGGTCCGTAGGCGATGTTGTCGTAAATCGATTTCGGAAAGGGATTCGATTTTTGAAAAACCATTCCGACACGGCGGCGGAGCGAAACGACATCGGTGTCCGCGCTGTAGATGTCGCGTCCGTCGATGGAGATCGTCCCTTTCGCGCGCGCGTTGGGAATGATGTCGTTCATGCGGTTGATCGAACGAATGAACGTCGATTTGCCGCAACCGGACGGCCCGATCAGCGCGGTGACCTGCCGGTCCGGAATATCGAGCACGATTCCATGCAGCACTTTCGCCGAGCCGTAAGAGAAATCGAAATCGCGAACGCTGATCTTGGCGTTCATGTTTTCGAGCATGACGGCCGAGGGCGCGAGAGCCGAGTTGAATCGCTCCATATCAATCGTCGTGATCATTATGGCCTGTTCATCCTTTCAAGGCGCCGGACCGAAACGCGGGCGATGATCGATAAGACCAGGATGATGATGACCAGCAAAAACGCACCGGCCCAGGCCTGACGAATCCAGTCCTCGTAGGGCGAATTGGCGTAGGTGTAGACCTGAACGGTCAGCGAGGCCATGGGCTGCGCGATGTTGGTCGTCCAGTACCGGTTGTTGAACGACGTGAACAGCAGCGGCGCCGTCTCGCCGGCAACGCGCGCGGTGGCCACCAGAATGCCGGTGAGGATTCCGGGGAGGGCAGCCGGGACGATGACGCTGAAAACGGCGCGGCTGCGCGTGGCGCCGAGAGCCAGAGCGCCTTCGCGCAATCCGGGAGGGACGAGACGCAGCAGCTCCTCGGTCGTGCGCACGACCACCGGAATCATCAACACCCCCAGCGCAAAGCCGCCCGCCATCGCGCTGAATCGCCGCACAGGAAGCACAACCAATCCGTACGCGAATATGCCCACGACGATCGACGGCACGCCGTTGAGCACGTCGGCAGCAAAGCGAACGATCGAAGAGAACTTCGACGCCGGATACTCCGACAAGTGAATGCCGCACAGGCAGCCGAAGGGAACTGCGAAGAGTGCGGCGATCGCGATGAGGATCAGCGTTCCGACGATCGCGTTGGCCATCCCGCCGCCCACCTCACCCACCGGCTTCGGCATCTGCGTGAAGAAGGCCCAGTTCAGCGAAGTGAAGCCATGCTTGACCACGTAGAAAAGGATCAACACCAATGGAACGAGCGCGATCAGAACCGCCAGGCCGCACAGCGACTCCGCTATCGCCGAGATGATCTTGCGAATTCGTGCGTTGCTCATGCCCGCACCAAGCGTTTCTTCGTGCTCCAGAGGAAAAAGCGCGAAATAATATTCACAAAAATGGTGATGATAAATAGTAACAATCCAATTTCGATCAGCGCGTGCAAATAAAGATCATCGGCCGCCTCGGTGAATTCGTTCGCGATCACGGCGGCCATCGTGTATTGCGGCGCGAACAGCGAGGTTGAGACTTGCGGATTGTTGCCGATCACCATCGTGACCGCCATCGTCTCGCCCAGAGCGCGGCCGAGGCCGAGCATGACCGCGCCGATGATTCCGGTCTTGCCGTAGCCGATCGCGACCTTGATGGCCTCCCACCGTGTCGCGCCTAACGCGTACGCGGCCTCCCGCTGCGCGATCGGAACATTCTTCAGGATCTCGCGTGCCACCGACGACGTGAACGGAACGACCATGATGGAGAGAATGATGGCGGCCATCCCCATCCCGACGCCGAGCGGCGGACCGGAAAAAAACGGCGTCCTTCGCAGCGCTTCCGGCACCGCCATCTCCAGCTTTCGCACGATCGGCGTCAACACGAACACGCCCCACAGTCCGTAGACGACCGACGGGATGGCAGCCAGCAGCTCGGTCAGATACGAAAGCGGTTGCCGCAGGAGTCTCGGTGAAAGTTCGGAAATGTAAATGGCGATGCCGAGCGCGATGGGCGTCGAGAGAAACAAGGCCAGCAGCGACGAGTACAGCGTGCCCCAGATGAACGGCAGGGCGCCGAACTCGCCCGATACCGGATTCCACACTCGGCCTGTCCAGAATCTGAATCCGAACTTCGCGATCGAAAGCGAGGACTGGCGCCAAAGCTCGAATCCGATCCCGGCCACGAGCGCCAGCACCATGGCCGCGAAAATGCCGGTCGAGATCCTGAAAAGACGATCGTCGGCGGATCGACGCATCAGAGCTGGATCTTCTGCAACGCCTGCATCTCCACATCGATCACCTGTTTCGGGAGCGGTGCATATCCGAGCGGCGCGGCGTCTTTCTGCCCATCGCTGAGCGCCCACCTCATGAAGTCGACCAGGATCCGTCCGCGTTGTTTGTCGGTCGGATTCTGATACAGCAGGATCCAAGTGAACGAAGAGATGGGATACGCATCTTTTCCCGGAGCATTCGTGATCGAGACGCGAAAATCGGCAGGCATGGTCGCGCTCGCGCCGGCTGCAGTCACCGAGTCAAGCGACGCGCGGACGAACTGACCGGCCGCGTTCTGCACTGCGCCGTACGGAATATTGTTCTGCGACGCATAGATCAGCTCGACGTAGCCGATGGCGCCAGGCGTCTGCTTGACCAGACCGGAGACGCCCTCATTTCCTTTGCCGCCCACACCGCCCGGCCAGCTGACCGAGGTCGAGACGCCGACTTTCTGCTTGAACTCTGGCGAGACCTTGGAGAGAAAATCGCAAAAGATGTAGTTCGTTCCCGATCCCTCCGCGCGATGCACGAGCGTGAGATCGAGATTGGGAAGCGCGACGCCGGGATTCACTTTCGCGATCGCCGGATCGTTCCACTTCTTCACCTTGCCCAGAAAAATATCGGCGAGCAGCGGGCCGCTGAATTTCAATTGGGGATTATTGGGCAGGTTGTATGCCGGCACCACCGCGCCTAACACAGTCGGAAAATGCATGATCGGACCGGGCGCCGACTTGATCTGCGCGTCCGTCATCGGACCATCGGTGGCGCCGAAGAACACCGTCTGCGAGATCAATTGCTTGATGCCGCCCCCGGAGCCGATGGGCTGGTAATTGATCCGCACTTCCGGATGGACCTTGTTGTAATCGCTGAACCACTTCGAATAGATCGGATTCGGGAACGTCGCGCCGGCTCCGTTGATCGCGACTGTCTGAGCCGCCGGTGAGGACGTTGCGGAATGAGGCGCTTCGCCCTGATTGCATCCAACCAGGGCGATCAGTGCAGCAGCGCGGATGAGCTTGGGCATAGCGACTCCTATGTTCGGATTCGGCCGAGGGCCTGCATCTCCAGCGCCACGACCTCCGACGGCAGCGGCGCGTAACCGAGCTCGGACGCGAATTTTTGTCCCTGCGACAGCGCCCACTTGACGAAGTCGACCATGATCCTGGCGCGCGCTTTGTCCTTCGGATTCTCGTAGAACAGAAGCCAGGTGAACGACGAGATGGGATAGACGTCGCGGCCCGGCGCGTTGGTGATCGACACGCGAAAATCCTTGGGCATGTTCTTGGCGGCCTGTGAAGCTGCGTTCGAAACGCTTTCCGTCGACGCGCGCACGAATTCGCCGGCGACGTTCTGCACCGAGCCGTACGGAATCTTGTTCTGAATCGCGTAGATCAGCTCGACGTAGCCGATGGCGCCGGGGGTCTGCTTCACCAATCCGGCGACACCTTCGTTGCCTTTTCCGCCCACGCCGACCGGCCAGTTCACTGAAGTCGCCACGCCGACTGTCTTGCGGTAATCGGGCGAAACTTTCGATAGATAGTCGCACCAGATGTAGCTCGTGCCCGATCCGTCCGAACGATGCACGACCGTGATGTCGATGCTGGGCAGACTCGCGCCGGGATTGAGGTTGCGGATCGCGGCATCGTTCCACTTGGTGATTTTGCCGAGGAAGATGTCGGCGAGCACGGGGCCGGTAAACCGAAGCTCGCCGACAACGCCGGGAATCTCGTAAATCGGCACGACGCCGCCTAACACGGTCGGAAGATGAAGGATCGGCGCGCCGGCCGCGAAGATCTGATCGTTGGTCATCGGGCCATCGGTCGCGCCGAAGAACACCGTCTGCGCGCTGAGCTGACGGATTCCACCGCCCGAGCCGATAGGCTGATAGTTGATCTGGACGTTGGGGTGGAGCTTGTTGTATTCGCTGAACCACTTCGAGTAGATCGGATTCGGAAATGTCGCGCCCGCGCCGTTGATTTGAACCGTCTGCGCGGTGGCAGCAGTGGCGATGAGAAGTGTCGTCAGAGCGACGATCAATTTCAGTTTCATCTTTTCCCCCGATTAGAAGTTGATGAGCGTCTTGATCTCGTAGTTGGTCGTGCGCGGAACCGAGGGCGTCAGTCCGGTGCGCTCGAGCGAGTCGTAATCGAAGAGGATTGCCGAGGTGACCCCGGGCGCCAGGGTCGGCAGCCAGTACGCGATGCCGGCGATGTTCCGCTTCTGCTTCTGGGAGCTCACGTTCTTGTTAGGCTCCAGATCGTCGTGACGCAGCAGAAGCTCCCAGCCTTTGGGGAGTTTGGGAGTCGCCCACGCCGACCACCCCTTGGCGTCGACCTCGGCCACCGCCTTCGATGCCCGATCCTTGGTCTGCAGATAGTCGAAACCGGCATTGATCCGAGGGTGCTCGAACGTCACCTGCCCGATCGCGCGCATGCGCTTGTCGGCCTCTGCGTAGTGATCGTCGACGATGAACCCGGTCAGGCGAAGGCCCTTCCAGATTCCGCCGAGGGGCAGAGGACGCAGCGTGGCGCGAAACTGAAACGCCTTCTGATTGTTGACCTCGGCCTTGTTGTAGTTCTCGCCGTTGTAAAAGCCGCCGTGAAGATCGCCGTAGTTGCCGGGAAAGTTCCAGTGACCGCCGAATCCGGCGTCGGCAGAGCTGAGGAAGCCCGTGCGTTCCGGAAAAATTGTTCCTTGAAATCTGTAACGATAAATGCCTTCGGTATAGTCTACGTATGGCGTCTGCTGCACGCCCAGCCGAAGCCACGATCCGTGCGTCGTCCAGTCATCGAGATTGAATTGCCCGTACGCGTACTTGAGCCGGAAGAGCTGACTGCCGGAAAGAGACGCGGTCGATGAGGTCTCGCGCGACACGTCCGGGGTGATGCGGAACTGCAAAAGGTGATTCAACTGACCGGTGACGTTGATGTAAGCGCGGCTGACGTTGAATGACGACAGCTTGACGTTGTTCTTGTCGACGTCAGTGATTTCCGGCGATTCCTGGTAGGTGTAGTCCGCAAAAATCGTGGCGCCGATATTGAATTTCCGTGTGTCATCCGGTGGCGTGTAGCCGGCCGCCGGAGTCACCTGCGCATACGCGCCTGTCGCAAGCGCTGTACACAGTGCCGTTTGGGCCAAACGGGTGCTCCAATGCCTCATTCTCAAAGCCTCCTTGATGGGGGCGATGCTAACGGGAGGGTCGTGGAGACCGTTCAGACATCATGTAAATTCGGCGTGAAGTTGCGGCTGGAATCGCGCATCGTCAATACTTCTGGCGCTGGCATGACTTCGAACGACAACACGCGGCGAGTGGCAGCCATCGACATCGGGACGAACTCCGTCCACATGATCGTGGCGGAGCTGCGCAAACGCACCTACCGCGTGGTCGACAAAGAGAAGGAGATGGTGCAGCTAGGACTGGGAAGCCTCGATGGCGCTCCTCTCAACGACGACGCCATCGAGCGCGCCGTCACTGCGCTGCGCAAGATGGTCGAGGTCGCGCGCGGCTGGAAGGTCGATGAGATCGTGGCGGTGGCAACCAGCGCTGTTCGGGAAGCGCCGAACCGCCGCGAATTCCTCCGCCGTGTTCGTGATGACGTCGGGATTCGGGTTCGCGTGATTTCCGGCGAAGAGGAAGCCGACTACATCTATCGCGCCATTCGCTCGGCCGTCGATCTCGACGGCAGTACCGCCCTCTGCCTCGACATCGGCGGGGGCAGCGTGGAGTTCATCGTGGGGACGGCTTCCGAGATTTTCTTCACCGCCAGCGAGCCGCTGGGCGCGCTACGCCTGGCGCAGCGCTTTCGACTGGAGGACAAGCCGGCGGCGACCGACGTCGAAGCCTGCCGCCAGTTCATCCGACAGCACGTGAAGCGGCTTCACAAGCGCATCCGGCCGCTGGGCATCGACGTCGCGATCGGTACGTCGGGAACGATTCAGGCGCTGGCAAATCTGGTGGTGGCCGCAGAAGACTCCTCCGGCTCCGCGCTTCGCGCGCTTCCGCGTGAGGGCGTCGACACGATCGTCGACACGCTCTGCAACACCTCGGCACGCGAGCGCATCGATCGCCTGACGCTCGATGAGAAACGCGCCCACAACATCGTCGCCGGCGCGATCGTGCTGCAGGAGATCATGAAAGCGCTCGATATCGCCTCGCTGCTGGCGTGTCCGGTCGCGATTCGCGAGGGAATCATCGAGAGCAGATTGACGGAGTCACGCGCGAAGCCCGAACGCTCGCTCCGCCGCTCTTCGGCGCACGCTTTTGCGGATCGCAGCGCGATCGACAAACGCCACGCGCAGCATGTCGCGCGGCTGGCCTTACGAATCTTCGATCAGACGCGCGACCTGCACCATCTCTCCGACGATTGCGCCGAACTCCTCGAACACGCGGCCTTGCTGCACGAAAGCGGAATGCACGTCAGCGACCGCGGATATCACAAGCACACCTACTACCTCATTCGACACGCCGATCTGCGCGGATTTACCGAGGAGCAATTGGTGGTCGTGGCGAACGTAGCGCGCTATCACCGGAAAAAGCCGCCGGCGGCCGATCATCCGAATCTGTTCGAGCTGAGCGACGAACAGCGCGAGGAGGTCGAGAAGCTGGCCGCCATTCTTCGCATCGCCGAGGCGCTCGATCGCAGCCATCGTCAGAGCGTTCGCGATGTGGCCGTGCGTAGCAACGGATCGGTGCGATTCATCGTGCGCGCGCGATCGGATGCCGGAATGGAGATCGCCAGCGCGGCCAAAAGGGCGAAATACTTCTCGTCGCTGTTCGACAAGAAAGTTCGCTTCGAAACGTCATGAGGGGCTTCATCGTCCTGTTGCGCCATGGGATTGCCGAAGATAAATCGGCGGCCAAACCCGATGCCGAGCGCAAGCTGACCGACGTCGGAAAGCGAAAGATGAGGAGAATCGCGAAAACCCTCGCCCGAATTTTTCCGGAGGCCGAGGCTCTCTATTCCAGCCCGCTCGTGCGCGCCGTCGAAACCAGCGAAGCGGTCCAAAAAGCGTACGGCGGAGAGATCCGCACCGAAACGACCGAGCTCCTCGAGCCCGGCGCCGACGTCAGGGATTTCCGGCGTCTGCTGGCCGACACCAAGGCGCAGTTCGCGATCTTCGTCGGACACGAGCCGAATCTCACCCAGATCATGCTCGATCTGACGTCGATGCGAGCGCACAACCCGATCGAATTGAAGAAGGGCGGCTGCTACGGATTGAGTGTCGAAGACAACTCCGTTCGCCTGGAGTGGATGCTTCCGCCCAGAATTCTTCGGGAAGACGACTGAGCGGGGTTCCCGTCGCTATTTGTGCTTTTTCTTTCTGGCTTTGCGGCGGAATGTGGCCGGACGGCGAATCATCTCTTCGTACGGCCCGAGGCGCACAGCCTCGGAACGGGCAATGGAGATGAACGCCTCCTGGCTTCGAACCGGCGTGCCCTCGGTTTTGCGCCGGCGATATTCGCCCGCCGAGTCGAGCACCCAGCTCTTCACGTTGTCTGCCAGTGAGATGGGCAGAATCTGCTGATCGATGCGGCGCGCCAGCGCCTCGGCCTTGACCGGATACGTGACCTCGATTCGACGAATGAAATTTCGCGGCATCCAGTCGCCGCTTGAAATGTAGAACTCGGGCGCTCCGGCATTCTCGAATCGAAAGACGCGCGAATGCTCGAGAAAACGGTCGATCACCGAGATCACCTGGATGTTTTCGCTGACCCCGGGCAGACCGGGCACGAGGCAGCAGATTCCGCGGACGAGGAGATCGATCTTCACGCCGGCCTTGCTGGCGCGGTAGAGAGCCTCGATCACGGAAGTGTCGACCAGCGCGTTCATCTTGGCAGTGATGCGCGCCGGCTTGGCCTCCTTGGCGTTTTTCGTCTCCCGATCGATTTTCTCGAGCACCCATCGCTGGTAATCCATCGGAGCGACGACAAACTGCCGCCACTTCACGGGCGCGTCGGTGCGTTCGATGAGCTCCTGAACGCCGGCGACGCTGTATCCGGTCAGCAGATTCATGAGCTGCGACGCATCGGCGCCAAACTCGGGATCGCACGTGAACAGATCGAGATCGGTGTACAAACGACCGGTGGTGGCGTTGTAGTTTCCAGTCGAGAGGTGCACGTAGCGTCGCAACCCGTCCGCTTCGCCGCGCACCACCAGACACACTTTGCAATGCGTCTTGAGGCCCACCAGACCGTAGACGACTTGAACTCCCGCTTCTTCCAGTCGCCGCGCCCACGTGATGTTTTTCAGCTCGTCGAACCGCGCTTGCACCTCGACCACCGCGGCGACCTGCTTGCCTTTCTGCGCAGCATTGGCAAGGGCCTCGATGACGGGCGATCCCGGATCGGTGCGATAAAGCGTTTGCTTGATCGCCTTGACGTCGGGATCATCGGCCGCGGTTTGAACAAACTCCACCACCGAGCTGAACGAGTCGTAAGGGCGATGCAGAAGTACATCGCCGCGCCGAATGATGGAGAAGATGTCCTCGGCCGTCGCGAGTTGCGCCGGGATGCGCGGATTGAAGGGCGGATCCTTCAACGACGCAAAATTCGCAGTCTGATGAAGATGGATCAGATCGCCGAGCTTCAACGGGCCGGGGGCGAAGAAGACATCTTTGTTCGATGCCTCTGTCTCTTCGATCAACAAGGAAACCAGCCGCTCATCGGATCCCGCTTCCACTTCCAGCCACACGACCTCGCGGCGCTCACGCTTTCGCAATTCTGATTCGACGCTCTTGAGAAGGTCCTGGACGTCTTCCTCTTTGATCGAGATATCCGAGTTGCGAATGACGCGGAAAGGAACCGACTTGCGAACCTTCAGACTTGGATAGAAGCGGCCGATATGCGATGTGATGACGTCCTCGAGAAGCGCGTAACGTCCCGGCTCAGGCAGCGCCACCAGGCGCGGCGACTGCTCGGGGATCTTGACGACCACGACGTAGGTCTCGCCGGCCTTCGACTCGAGCTGCAGCGCCAGGTTGAGGGCCAGATTAGCGATGAAAGGGAATGGATGTCCGGGATCGATGGCCAGGGGCGTGAGGATTGGCTCGATGTTCCGGACGAAGTAGTCCTCTGTCGCCGAGCGCTCTTTCTTGGCGAGGTCGGCAACGCGCTCGATGCGGATGCCTTCTTTTTTCAGCAGCGGAATGAGCTCTTCGCCGAGGCAGCGGTACATCTGCTCGAGGAGAGTGCGCGACCGTTTGCGAATCTCATCGAGCTTCTCGCTCTGCACCACCACCGGTCCGACCTCGGAAAGCTTCGCTGCCAGGAGGTCGCGGACCTCACCGACGCGGATCATGAAGAATTCGTCGAGGTTGTTCGAGCAGATGCTGAGAAACTTCACGCGCTCGAGCAGTGGAACCTCGGGATTCTCGGCCTCGCCCAGGACACGCCGGTTGAACGCCAGCCAGCTCAGCTCGCGATCGAAGAGCGGCGTCGGCGGCGCGGGGGCGATGGGGGCCGGCTCCGGGATGACAGCGGCTACGGCGGCCGCGGTTTCTTGAGGCACAGACATGGGGACGAAATCGTATCTCTTACGGCGTGATTTCGCGAGGAACGGTATAGCATCTCATTGCGCATGAGTAAGTTGCGGATCAAGCCGGGAGCGAAGGTCGATCTGCGCGATTTCGATCCCGATGACACCAGCATCGCGCCCGGCGATAAGGAAGAATGCATCGCGAAAAGCGAAAGGCTCGCCGTCAGGCTGGGGGAGCTGCAGGAACTGCTGTTCGCCGAGCACAAACACAAACTGCTGATCGTCCTGCAGGGGATGGACACTTCGGGGAAAGACGGCACGGTCCGCCACGTGATGCGCGGAGTGAGTCCGGCGTCGGTGCGGGTGGCATCGTTCAAGAAACCGACGCAGCCCGAGCTGGAGCATGATTTCCTTTGGCGCGTGCACGCACAAGTGCCGGGCGCCGGCGAAATGGTGATATTTAATCGTAGTCATTATGAGGATATATTAATCGTACGCGTTCATGAGCTGGTTCCAGCAGCAGTCTGGAGCAGGCGCTACGACCACATCAATGATTTCGAACGGATGTTGACGGAGAGTGGGACGACGATCCTGAAATTTTTCCTGCACATCAGCAAGGAAGAGCAGCGCGAACGGTTGCAGGCGCGCATCGACAACCCGACCAAGCGGTGGAAATTCAATGACGTCGACGTCCGGGAGCGCAAATTGTGGGGCGATTACCAGAAAGCGTACCAAGACGCACTCGAGAAAACTTCGACGAAGTGGGCACCGTGGATCGTCGTGCCGTCCGACCAGAAGTGGTTCCGCAACTATGTCGTCGCAAAGACGATCGTCGATACGCTGGAAGCCTTTGCAATGGAGTATCCGAAGCCGAAGCTCTCGATCAAGACAATCACGGACTAGCCGCTCGAATAGCGATCGTTGAACCACGGCTCGGCGGTGTCCGAATATCCGCGCACTTCCCAGAATCCTCGGCGATTCCGATCGAGGAACTCGATCTTGCGGATCCACTTCGCGCCTTTCCAGGTGTAGAGCTTCGGCGTGATCATGCGACAGGGGCCGCCGTGATCGCGGGGCAGCGGCTTCCCTTCCCACGTGTGCACGAGGAGCACGTCGTCTTCGATCGCGCGAGCGAGGGGAAGGTTGGTGGTGTACTCCTCGCCCGATGTCACATCGCGGTCGCAGCCGGTGGTGCGGATCCACTTCGCATCTTCGTTCGGCACTCCCAGCTCGGCGATGGTTTTGAATTGCACGCCGCGCCACCGGTTGTCGAGGCGACTCCACGTGGTGACGCAGTGAAAGTCGCTGACATCCTCGACCTGGGGCAGCGACATGAACTGATCCCACGTCAGCGTGAACGGATTCTCAACAAATCCGCCCACCTGGAGACGCCACTCTGCGAGAGGAATGTCGGGAGATTCGCTGAGGCTGAGGACCGGCCAGTTCTGGACGGCGTGTTGATCGATCGGGATCTTCGGTAGACCGTGCCGATTCGGCGGACCCGATCCTTCCGGCTTCAAACCCTCGAAACGGACATCAAGGCCGTGGCCGAGCTTTTTCTGACGCTCGATGTAGCGCATGCGGCGCTCGACAAGCGATTCGTTCTTGTCCATCAACGCAGTGACCGAAATTGCGCCGGCACGAACTCGCCGTCGGTCGCCTCTTTAGCTGCCAGCGCGATCTGAAACTGCATGACGTCGGGTGGCACCGGGTGTTGATATCCCGTCAGCGCCTGCGACAGCGCTTCTCGCGGCGAAATCTTTTCAGTCTTCGAGGTGCGATAAATCTTCACGGCCAGCACCTCGGCCGCCCCCGGTGTGAGCAGCGTCGGAATCTTTTCACGGACCGCTTTGAAATCGTCGTCAGTGAGCTGGATTCCGCGCCGCTTCGACAGCGCGCGAATGAGTGCGAAGCTTTCCTCAGGTGTCGTCGAGGGAAAAATCGGGATCTTGACGTCGACGCGCCCGGGCCGCTTCAAATCGACTTCGATGAGATCGGGACGGCTCGACGCGAGGACCCAGACCAGTTTTCCCCGATTGTCGGTCTTCGACATCTGCTCGGCGAACATTCCGTAGATGCGTCCCGAGAGTCCGGCATCGTTCGCTCCGGCATCGCGCTTTCCGAGGGCCTGATCGGCTTCGTCGATGAAGACGAAGCAGCGGCCGAGACCTTCCAGCAGTCGGAAAATCTTTTCGAGATTCCCTTCGGTGCTGCCGACCCATTTGTCGCGAAAGTTCTTCAGCTTCACGACCGGAATGCCGGCCTCGCCGGCCAGACACTCGACGAGATAGGTCTTGCCCGTTCCGACCGGGCCGCACACGAGATATCCCATCGGCATCGCGGCGAGATCATTGGCGCGCCAAAGCTGGAGATCCTGTCGCAGCCACGATTTCAATTTGTCCTGTGCATAAACATCGTCGAGAGTACGAGACGATTCGATGAAGTCGATCAAGCCGCCGGCGTCTTTTTCGACTAATTCTTTTTTCAGCTCGACCAGGTCGGAAGATGCCAGCCGCTGCCCTTCGTGGTTTTTTACTTTTAGCAGGCTCTCGATCGATGTCAGCGTCGCGCCCGCGAATTGGTGCGCCAGTCCGTCGAGCTCACCCTTCTGTTGCTCGAGCGCGATCGGACACTTGGGCGCGATCAGCTCCAGCGCGCTATGGAGATCATCGACCGATGGAAGCGGAATCTGCATCGCAGCAGTGCGGCCGTTGTTGACCAGCAGCGGATGGAGATCGTTGAGATTGTCGGCGACCAGCCAGGTCACCAGTTGGTGGCGCGACAAAAGATCATCGATCGCCCAATCCCGAATCAGAAGCGCGAGCGCATTCAGATCGTAATTCAGCGCTCCCGGCAGGGCCGGCGCAACGAGATGCGCCGCCTTCATGACGAATCCGACGCGGGGCACCTGTTGCCCGAGCCTGGCAAGATTCGCGGTGTAACGGAAGTATCGCGTCAGAAACTCGATGGCTTGTCGTGGAGCGCGCGGCATCTCCGGAGATTCCTTGAATCCCTGCCATTGCGACAGCAGCTCGCCGCCGCGCTCGATCCGGATGCCGTTGCCGAGGTCGTAGGAGAGCAGGACTTCGAAGCGAGGCATGAGGATGTCGCGGAGAAAGTCGTACAGGCTCCCGATCTTGCAACTGTCGCCGCTGGGCAGAACGAATCGATCGTTGACGTTGCCGTAGAGGATGAACTGATTGGCGGTCTCCGATTCGTACAAATCGATCAGACGCTCGGCCCAGTCGGGAAGCTTGGCGGCCATCAGTTCTCCAGCGGGTTACCAGTTGCCGGTTGCCAGTCCCGGCAACCGGGAACCGGCAACATTCATTGCGCCTGCGGCCCTAACGTCTTCGCCGGCGCCTCGGTCGTCGGTGTGCCGGCGGCCGGCTCGAGCGCGAGTCCTTCCTTGGCGGCGAAATCGGCGAGCGCCTGCTCGGCCAGCGCCTTCTGCTCTCCCTCTTGGATCTGGATGTCGGCCATGGGGAGCGAATCGCGGGCCACGCGAGCGCGTCCGGCCGCTTTTGTCCGCTCCTCTTCGACCATCGAGCTCAGACGATTGAGCGTGTCGCCGCTTCCGCCGATGGTGGAGATCATGCCGCTGGCCATCTCTGCCAGTTCGGCAGTGGCGCGTTTGATCTTGAGATCGGTGAGGCTCGACTTCAGCGCCTCGATCTTGTCCTGGGCCGCCTTGACCGAAACGTCGCGCGCGCGGATCAGTTCCTTGTATGTCTTCTCGGCCTGCTCGAGCTGGGTACGGTTCTCACCCAGCTCGCGCTGCACGGTTTGCAGGCGGAGCGCGAGCTGTCCGGCGGCGTCGCGATTTCCGGCGCGCAGGTTGGCGGCGGCTTTCGCGCGCAGTTCTCGCTCATCCGATTCGAGTTTGCGAACCTGCGCCATGAGACTCTCCGCCAGTCCGGCGTGCGCGGCCAGACCCTGGTTGTAATTCGCGATCTGCTTTCGAAGATTCTCTTTCTCGACTTCCAGCAGGGCCTCGGGGTTCTGCCGCTCCAATCCAGAGATGAAGAGACCCACGAAGCCGCGGAAGAGATTCGCGATCCGTCTGAACATGGAAATCTCCTTTTGACGTGCGCCGAGTCTAGCAGGGTGCTACCGCGACCGCTGCGAAGCAGCGAGCAGACAACACAAAGCTACGCGGACGAATTGTGAAGGTTATCAAAAACCCGATGGCAGTTTCTAAGTCAAGAGGTGTCAAGGAGTCTGCAACAGAGAGTAAATTCGGCGTGAAGTCGTGATAGCGTTGCGCGCGCATTCCGGTTTTCCATGAACGAGTTTCTGATTGTTGAAGCGGGCGAACGAGCTCCTCAGCGTTTGCGTCGAAAGGGACTCGATCTCGCCGACCAGGCCATCGGCAGGCTCGACGCGATGGCAACCGGCGATCAGAAGGCGCTTCACGATGTGCGCCGGCGACTGAAGGAACTGCGATCGCTGACCGCTCTTCTCAGACAGCCGGACGGCGAATTTTTCCGCGACGCAGGCCGCGAGCTCGCCGACTATCGCGATGCAAAAGCGACGGTCGAAGCATTCGATCGTCTTCGCGAGCGCTTCTCAACCGAATGGACTCCCCGCCAGTTCCTGAAGGTTCGACGTGCACTTGAATCGCGTGTGCGGGCCAACGTGGAACAACCGATCATCGAGAGGTTACGTGCGGGATTGCTGGTCGAGCGAGGGCAGATCGCCGCGTGGACCGTTGATGAGATGAAGCGCGAGGAGCTGTGGAGTGAGCTGACGCGAAGCTACAAACGGGCGCGCCGCGCCATGCGCCTGGCCATGCAGGAAAAGACGCCGGAAAACCTGCACGACTGGCGAAAGCGCGTGAAGATTCATTGGTATCACGCACAGTTCTTCGCCGACGTCGGCCTGGCGAGATTCGAACCGCATACCGACTTACTGCGAAAGCTGTCGCGAACGCTCGGTCCTCACCATGATTTTGTGATTATCGACGAGCTCTGCCGGAACTTGCCCGGTCTCTTTGGCAGCGCGAGATACGTGAGGAAGTTCCGATCCTTCGTCGCGCGTCAACTGAGCGAGCTCGAGGTCGATGTCGAGTCGATCGGACGAACCATTTTTGCCACGCGGGCGCGCAACTGGGAAGTGCGCATGCGTCTTACGGCCGCACCGCAGGACGTCCTGCTGCGCATCGGGCCGCGCAAATCGCCGGCGCGAACGACCCGCAGCTCAGCGATCACGGCCTAATGTGACTCGGAGGAGAAAAAAGGCAATGAGAACCAGAACGGCATTGGCAGCGGCGATTGTGAGCCTGGTATTCGGCGCGGGCTTGTTTGCTTCACCGAAGAAGCCGATGACGTGTTCACTCACCGACAAGACGGTCTCGAAGTGCTGCTGCAAGAAGACTTCGGATGGGAAGCTGTACTGCAAGCTGGCGAAGAAAACCGTTGATCCCTGCTGCTGCAAGCCTGCTGTTACAGCGAAGGGTTCAAATTAGGCCACTACCCCCCGCAATATTTCACATCCTCTTCACATCCCACACCATCGGACTTTACATGGATGGTCGTAGCTTGCGCGTATGCGAAAGCACCAGTATCGCGTTTCTCAGATCGATCCTCGCACGCTCCACGTTCGCGATTCGCAGGGCGAGTTGCTCGCGACAGTTGTTCCGGATCGCAACGACGGCGCGATTGTGCACACGGCCAGCAGTCGTTTCTCGATGGACAGAGACGCCATCATGTCGCACACGACCTTGTCCGGCATCTACGAATACGACGACCGGCTGCAGTGGAAACCGCTTTCGCTGTGGCATCGCGTCTACGGCTGGACGTTCTCGGACGGCACGGTCGCGGTTCGATTCGTTCCGTCAGTCAGCGGAAGTACGCAGTATCTGGTCACGGTCGAGCGGCCGGTCAAGAACGAGCTTCGCCTGATCGCGATCGGGGCGTGCCTGCTGCAATTGACCGGCACCGACTTCGTGGCCTGGACCGCCATCGCTTCGTCCGTGCACAGCTGACCGGTTGAAATGCCGGACCCGCCCTGTTAGTTTCGGCCCTTCACCATGGCCGAGAGCGGCGATTACAAAAAAACGCTGAACCTGCCGCAGACGACTTTCCCCATGAAGGCCAATCTGCCGCAGAGCGAGCCGAAGCGGCTCGAGCGCTGGCGCGAGATCGATCTCTACCAGCGCATTCGCGAGAAATCCGCCGGCCGGCAGAAGTTCGTCCTGCATGACGGCCCTCCGTACGCCAACGGCGAGATCCACACCGGTCACGCGCTCAACAAGATCCTCAAGGACATTGTCGTGAAATCGCGAACGATGCTGGGCTTCGATTCGCCCTACGTTCCGGGATGGGACTGCCACGGCCTGCCCATCGAGCACGAAGTGCGCAAAAAGCTGGGCTCGAAACGCGAACAGATGACGCCCGCCGACTTTCGCCGCGCCTGCCGCGATTTCGCCGGGAAGTACATCGACATCCAGCGCCGCGACTTCATCCGCCTCGGCGTCCTGGGCGACTGGTTCAATCCGTACTCGACCATGGCGTTCGATTACGAAGCCGACATCGCGGCCGCGCTCGGCCGTTTCATGCAGACCGGCATGGTCTACAAAGGCCTCAAGCCCATCCTGTGGTGCTGGTACGACCAGACCGCGCTGGCAGAAGCGGAGGTCGAATACAGCGACCACACATCGCCGTCGATCTACGTCCGCTTCCGCCTAACAGACGATTCCGTCAAGAGCCTCGACCTGCCCATCGAGAAGCCACTCTACGCCGTGATCTGGACCACGACGCCGTGGACGCTGCCGGCCAACCTCGCGATCGCGGTCAAGCCGGATTACGACTACACGATCGTCGAGCACGACGGCGCGAACTACATCATCGCCAGCGAGCTCGTGCACCCGGTCACCAGAAAATTCGGATGGAGCGATCACCTCGAAGGCAAAGTCCTCAAAGGAGCGACGTTCGAACATCTGAAATATCGCCACGCTTTCCTAGACCGCGAGGGCATCTTCGTGCTCGGCGATTACGTCACGCTCGACGCCGGAACAGGACTCGTGCACACCTCGCCGGGACATGGTGCCGACGATTTCAACACCGGAAAGCGCTACGGGCTCGACATTTACACGCCCGTCAATCACCGCGGTGAATTCACGAACGATGTTCCGCTCTGGGCGGGCACGCAGGTCTTCAAGGCGAATCCGTTGATCATCGAGTTGCTGCGCGAGCGCGGCGCTCTGCTATTTGCGGAGACGATCACGCACGCGTATCCGCACTGCTGGCGGTGCAAGAATCCTGTGATCTTCCGCGCCACCGAGCAGTGGTTCATTTCGATGGATGACAAAGGCCTGCGTCAGGGCGCGCTCCATCAAGTCCATGACGTCGTGAAGTGGTTTCCGCGCTGGGGCGAGGAGCGGATGGCAGGCATGATCGAAAACCGTCCCGACTGGTGCATCTCGCGCCAGCGACTGTGGGGCGTCCCGATCACGGTTCTGTATTGCGAGCAATGCGCGCAGCCGGTGACATCGCCCCAGTTCTTCGAAAAAGTCGCGGCGCTGTTCCGTCGCGAAGGCGCCGACAGTTGGTACGAACATCCGGTCAGCGATTTCCTGGCGCCGGACTTCCGATGCACGTGCGGCAGCGCGACGTTTCGAAAAGAAAGCGACATTCTCGACGTCTGGTTCGATTCCGGATGCTCGCATCTGGCGGTGTTGAAGAAGCGTCCCGAGCTGACCTGGCCGGCCGAGGTGTATCTGGAGGGGCACGATCAACATCGAGGGTGGTTCCAGTCCTCGCTGCTGGTCGGCACGGCGCTCGAAGGCCGCGCGCCGTACAACCAGGTCGTCACCTGTGGATTCATCGTGAACGAAGCGGGCGAGAAGATGTCGAAGTCGCGCGGCACCGGTGTGTCGCCGCAGGAAGTCCTCAAGCAGAGCGGAGCGGACATCCTGCGCTTGTGGGTCTCGATGATCGACTACCGCGACGACATGGTCTACGGCCCGCAAATCCTCGGACGCGCGGCCGAGTCGTATCGCAAGATCAGAAATACCGCACGATATTTGTTAGGGAATTTGTACGACTTCGATCCGGCGCGCGATGCCGTGCCTCTCGACGCGCTTCTCGATATCGATCGCTGGGTCCTTTCGCGGGCTGCCCAAGTTGTCGATCGCTGCCGGCGCGCCTACGAGGAGTACGAATTCCACGTCATCTATCACCGCGTTCTCGATCTCTGCACCGTTGACGTATCGGCGCTGTACCTCGATGTGTTGAAAGACACGATGTATTGCGAGGCGCCGGCATCGCGCGCGCGCCGTTCGGCGCAGACTGCCATGTTCCACATTCTGCGCGGACTGGTCGGCGTCCTCGCGCCGGTTCTCTCGTTTACCACCGAAGAAATCTACGAAGCGATGCCGGGGGAAAAGGAGCCATCGGTGCACATCACTGAGCTGCCGCGTCTGCCCGAGATCGGAATCGACGTGCAGGCGTGGGATCGCCTGCTCGTGCTTCGCGAGATGGTCTCGAAAGTTCTCGAGCGCGCCAGAGCCGTGGGGCAGATCGGCCAGTCGCTGGAAGCAGATATCGCATTGCACGGTAACTTTTCGCCAAAATCATTGCTCGGAAATTTGAATGTCGATCTGGCGAAGTTCTTCATCGTCTCGCATGTCGATTTCCGCCCGCCTGACGAGGTGATTGGCGACGTCGTCGAGATTCCCGGCGTGGGGACCATCGCCGTCACGATGTCGCCCGCCCGTGGAAAAAAGTGCGGACGCTGCTGGCAATATCGCGAAGAGGTTACCGAAGAGGGCGGTTTGTGCGACCGATGTCAGGAAGTTGTCGACGGATTGGCGCCCGCGCAGGCCGCGACGGTATAAGTCCTGCTATCCTTCACGCCCTTAGGAGGACCCCGTGAAAGCGAAGGAAGTCAAAAAGAGTGCAAAAAGAGTGGCGAAGAAAGTCGCAAGAGCTGCCGCGCCGCGGATCAAGCAACTGCAGAAAGCTGCCCGGCCGTACGTGAAGAAAGCGAAACGCGCAGCCGAGGATCTGGGGGATGCAGCGGCGGACAAGGGACGTGAACTGCTGAAGGACGCGCTGGTGGCCGGATCGAAGCAGCTCAAGAAAGCCTCGAAGGCCGTGTAGCTCTGCGCTACGCCGACCTCCATACTCACACGTACCACTCGGATGGCACGCGCTCGCCGCGTGAAGTGATCGATGTCGCGCGCGGGCATGGCATCGAGATCGTCTCGATCAGCGATCACGACAATCTGGCCGCGTACTTCGAGATCAAGTCTTATGCCGAGCAGAGCGGCGTCGCGCTGATCCCGGGCGTCGAGCTCTCCTGCGAGCACGAAGGCATCGACATCCACGTTCTGGCCTACGCCTTTGATCCGCTCGATGAGCGCGTCGAGAAGAGGCTGGCCGGTTTTCGCGACACCCGGCACACGCGCGGCAACCGGATGGTCGAGCGATTGCGCTCGTTGGGCTATCGCATCGACGCGAAACGTGTGGAGGAGCTCGCCGCCGGCGGTTCGGTCGGAAGACCGCACGTCGCGCGTGCGCTGGTCGAAGCGGGCTACGTTCCCAACGTCGACGCGGCCTTCGACCAGCTTCTGGCTGCCGGCAAACCGGCGTACGTCGGGAAGGAGCGCTTCGCGATCGCCGAGGCCATCGCGCTCATTCGATCGGCGGGCGGCGTGACCTCCATCGCGCATCCGACTCTCTATCCCGATGGCGAAGCGATTGTGCCGCGGCTGCTCGACGCCGGCATCGACGGCGTGGAGGTGTTTCATCCCGAGGTCGATGACGCTTCGCGCGAGAGTTACTCGACCATGGCGCGTTTTCGCGGAAAGATGCTCACCGGCGGCTCCGACGATCACGGCACCGTGAAACAGGTGCAGACGCTGGGCACGGTCCGCGTTCCGGAAAATTTGATCGGTCCGATTCTCGAGCGGCTCTAGCGGAAGTTCGCGACGATCACTTTGCGTTGTGGAAAACGCACATCATGAAGCTTTCCCACGTCTGGCCGGTCATCGAGCGCGTCGCACGCGACGCGGGGGCGATTCGCGTCGGCGCCAGCGATCTTCAAGACGAGCACGCCTCCCTGTTCGCGGAGTGGCTCGACAACCGACATCACGCCACCATGCACTACCTCGTCAAGAATCGCGCCACCCGACTCGGTCCGGCGTCGCGCTTTCCGTGGGCTAGATCGGCGGTCGTCATCCTCGTTCCGTATGCATCCGAGCGCCCCAACGCGCCCGGCGGCGCTCTCAGTCACGCCGTCGCCCGCTACGCCCTCGGCGACGATTACCACGAAGTGCTCGATGGCATGCTCCGCCGGATCGAACAGGCGCTGCCCGACGGAATCAAGACCTGGCGGTACGTCGATACCGGTCCGCTCTCCGATCGCGCTTTCGCCGCCCAGGCTGGACTGGGTTGGATCGGCAAGAACGGAATGCTGATCGATGAGGAAGTCGGATCGTACCTTTTCATCGGGACCTTGCTGACATCGCTCGAAAACGACGTTCGGGGAGCGACGGTTGCCGATCGATGTGGCGCGTGCACGCGCTGCATCGATGCCTGCCCCACCAGCGCGATTCTGCCGAATCGCACCATCGCTTCGGAGCGTTGCATCAGCTACGCGACGATCGAGCATCGCGGCCCGCTGCCCGATCACGTGGCCGCGCATCTCGAAGGCAACGTGTTCGGCTGCGACATCTGTCAGGAAGTCTGCCCCTGGAACGCCCGTCCCGCCGAGCCGCATCCGGCGTTCCTCGCGCGCGACGCCTACCGGGCCACGCCGGTCAGCGATCTTCTCCGCTTTCAGCAGTCGGATTTCACGAGGCTGTTTCGCAACAGTGCCGTCAAGCGCGCGAAGCTGGCGGGGGTCATGCGGAATGCCGAGGCGCTGGCAACTGAAAGGTCCGCCCGATGATCGACGGATCGATCGAGCGGTCGAGATACTCCCAGACCGCCAGCGCGTCGGGATGGTCGGCGATGGCGGGCGCGGCGGTGCGGGTTTTCGGATCCTGGATCAGCAGGCGCGCGCAGCGATACCAATGCATCGCTTCTTCCGGGTTCATCCGCAGCTCCTCGCGCACGCACTGAACGAGGATGTACTGCTCGGCGGGAACGCCGGCCTTGTCGATGTCGGGATACGACGGCGCCAGTGCTCGCGCACGCGCCCGAATGATTTTCAACTTCAGCGTCAGAGAGTGCGTGTCGATGGTGGCGCGGCCGGACTCGCAAAGACGTCCGATGGCCAGGCGGACCTGATCTGCCTTTCCAGCGATGGTCAGGCCGGCGCGATGCTTGATCGGATCGACCGCCTTCACGCTCGACCACACCACCTGCGTCTTGATCGAAATGTCATCCGAAACCGACGGCAACTTGAATTGCAGTACGCCCGACGCGCCGGCGTTGAATTGGGCAAGCCCGCCGATGCGCGCGCCGCGCGCGCACAGATCTTCGATCGCAACGCGCTCGTCATTCCACCGCGCATCGAGGTTGGGATCGACGAAGAAGCGATCGGCGCCGCGCAGCTCTTCGATTCGCGTGATGCGGCCGGCGGCCTGAAGCGATCGAAGCACAGCTTGAAGAGTTTCGGGCGCGGCGTAGATGCGAGCACCCGAAATGAACTTGCCCGTGCGCACCGAATCGGCTTCCGTCCACACAGTCATGGCTTCCACCGCGATCGGCGTCGGACGGCCCTCGATGACCAGACGCAGAACGGCTTTATGTCCCATCTCGAGTTGCTGCGTGTGCTTGAAACGCGCGCCTTTGATCGAAATGTCGACCACCGAGACGATATTCGGCCCGAATTGCGCCGCCAGGGGGGGAGCAACTAGAAATCGGTCATTGGTTCGCAGGCTGCGCGCCGCTGCCTCGTACATATCGATTTTTGGGAGGACCGACCCCAACGTATAACACGAAACGACTCGGTGGTGTGATATGGCTCACGCATGAGGCAGTTTGATGTCATCACTTTCGATTGTTACGGCACGCTCATCGACTGGCGGAGCGGTATCTGCGGGGCCTTCGTCGCCCAGGGTCTCGATGGTGATGCCTCCCTTCGCAAGTACAGCGAAATCGAGCCGATTGTTGAACGGGAGCAATATCGCTCGTACCGGGAAGTCCTGGGGGAAACGGCGTCGCGGATTGCGCCGGGCATCAAGGCGAACTTCCTCGCGGACAGCCTGCCGTCGTGGAAACCATTCCCCGACACGAATCCCGCACTCGAGCGCCTCCGCGGCGCCGGCATTCGTCTCGGCATTCTCTCCAATGTCGATGACGACCTCCTGGCCGAAACCCGCAAACACTTCACAGTCGACTTCGATCTCCTGATCACGGCGCGGCAGGTGCGGTCGTACAAACCGGGGCACGCGCATTTCCTGACCGCGCGGCAACGCATCGGCGACTCAAAGTGGCTTCACGCCGCGCAGAGCAACCTTCACGACATCGCGCCGGCGAGGGCCCTCGGGATCGCGAATGCGTGGATCAATCGCCACGCCGAAAAAGGCGGCCTCAGGCCGACCTACGAATTCCGTGACCTCAAAGGTCTCGCCGACGCCATGACGTGATCAGAAGCGCCAGTTCACTCCGACCGAAGTCTTGAAGACCGAATCGTAGTACTCGTGATCGCCGAGGAGGGCTTTGCCGTCGAAGACGAGCCCGATGTGACGCAAATGAAACACGACTCCGCCGTTCAACTCCGGCGTCCATCGGTTTCGATATCCGAACATTGAGTCGACATGCGGCGCCGCGACATATCGCATGCCCGCACCGAGGAACGGCGTCCATCGTGTGTCATTGACGAAGCGGTAGCGCGTGGTCAGGTCGATTGGATAGGTACGGAACCTGACCGGCGGCACCTGATTGATGTAGCCGGTCTCGTCGACGACGTACGAGTAGCTGTTATGCCGTTCCGACGTCACCGATGCCTGAACGGAAAGGCGCGGTGTGAAAGCAGTTTCAAAGGCAACGCCGTAATCGGAATACCAATGTGTGCTTTGCGACGACGAGACAACCCCGAACTCGGAAAGAAAGACTGACAAACTGCTTCTGCTTTGCGCGAATGCAACAGGAGCAACGGAAAGAAGGATGATGATCAGCAGTCCGAGCTTACGCATGTCTGATCCTCCTGATAGTGAGAGGTCAAGAGCGCCACAAGTTTCGCACCTTCAAAACCGCCAGTGAAGTCCGATCGACGCTTTAAACCCCGGGTCGCTGCGCAAACTGTTGTTGCCGATCAGTTGCTTCGCATCGAAAAGCACGCCGAGATGCGGACGGAGCTGGAAGACGACGCCTCCAGAGATTTCCGGATCCACCCGAAGTGACGTGTAACTGGTGAACGCGCCGCGCGCAAATTCGTGAATGTTGACCCATCGCATGCCGCCACCGAAATACGGCTTCCAGCGGCTTTCGGTCAGAAAGTGATAGCGCGCAGTCAGATCGAGAGGATTGGTGTACACCCCTACTCTTTCGAATTGAAAAGAACCGTCTGGAAGCGGTCGGTAGAGCGTGTAAGTTTCACGACTTATCGATGCCTGGACGGAGAACGCCGGCGAAAAAGCGTGGCTCATTGCGACGCCCACGCCGCCTTCGAGATGCGCGCCGGCACCGGAGCTTTGCCACCTCGATGGATTGGTCAGAAAAACTGAGAAGGTATTTCTGTCCTGCGCGAACACGCGCGGAACGATGAGGACAACCAACAGGAGAAAGAACGGTCGCTTTCGCATGTCGAACACCCCCTGGTTTGTTCGACGCGTGCGTGCATGAAACGTTCCTCCGATGAGCTCGCTACAGACGCTCCACGATCATGGCGGCCGCCTCCCCACCGCCGATACAGATGGCAGCGAGACCGCGTTTCAGATTTCGGTCGGCGAGCGCGTAGAGCAGCGTCACCAGGATGCGCGCGCCGCTGGCTCCGATCGGATGCCCGAGCGCGACAGCGCCGCCGTTGACGTTGAGTTTCTCGTGCGGGATCTTCACGTCGGCCATGGCCGCCAGGGCGACCGCGGCAAAGGCCTCATTAACTTCGAATAAATCTATATCTTTAATTGTCATGTTTGCGCGCTCGAGCGCAATCTCGATCGACTTCGCCGGCGCGGTCGTGAACCATTCCGGCTCTTGCGCCGAGGTCGCCTGCGCGATGATCCTGGCCATGGGCTTCCAATTGTTCTTGTGCGCGTATTCCGCCGACGTCACGACCAGCGCCGCTGCGCCGTCGTTGATCTTCGACGAGTTGGCGGCCGTCACTGTTCCGCCATCCTTCTGAAATGCCGGCTTGAGCGTCGGCATCTTGTCCAGCGGCGCGGCGAACGGCTCTTCGTCGTCGATGATCACCGCCGTTCCTTTTTTCGCGGGCACTTCCACGACTGCGATCTCTTTTTTGAACTTGCCGTTCTTCACGGCATCCTGCGCGCGCCGGTACGATTCCAGCGAGAAGTTGTCCTGCTGCTCGCGCGTAAAGTTGTATTTCGATACGCACATCTCCGCGCAGTTGCCCATGTGCTTGTCGCCGTAGGGGTCCCACAAGCCGTCGTGGATCATCACGTCGATCATCTTTCCGTTGCCCATGCGGTAGCCGGTGCGCGCCTGTGTCAAGGCATAGGGCGCGTTCGACATCGACTCCATTCCCCCCGCGATGGCGATGTCGTACTCGCCGCAGCGAATGTCATTGGCGGCATACATCACCGACTTGAGACCCGAACCGCACACTTTGTTGACGGTCACGGCGCCGGCCGATACCGGGATCTCCGCGCCGATGGCGGCCTGGCGCGCGGGAGCCTGACCGATGGCCGCCTGCAGCACGTTTCCCATGATGACCTGCTGGATCTGGTCGGGCTGCACGTGGGAGTTTTCGAGCGCGCATTTGATCGCGATCGATCCGAGCTTTGGCGCGGACATTCCCGACAGCGTGCCCAGAAACGAGCCGATGGGGGTGCGCGCGCCGCCGAGAATCACGATGTCCTTCATTACCAGGTCTCCTTACGCCGACTTGATACCATAGGCCAGCCCCTTGCTAGGAGCGAACTTCATGCCCCTCTCCTCCATCACCGACCGCCGCATCGTCATCCAGCCCGCCGAAGTCCACAGCGTGCTGGGACGGCACATGCTGGCCGACGGTTACGACATCGTCATGGACCTGAAAAAGTCGAAGGGCTCATGGGTCTTCGACTCGAAACGCGGGCGGGCGGTTCTCGATTTCTTCACAAACTTCGCAACGTGTCCGATCGGCTACAACCATCCGCGGCTCGACACGCCGGAATTTCGCGAGCGGCTGGCCGACGTCGCGCTGAACAAGCCCGCCAATTCCGACATCTTTACGACTTACTTCGCGGAATTTGTGGAGACCTTCGCGCGCCTGGCGGTGCCTCCCTCTCTGAACAAGCACATGTTCTTCATCGAGGGCGGCGCCCTCGGCATCGAGAACGCCATCAAGTCGGCCTTCGATTGGAAAATCCGAAAGAACTTCAGGAAGGGCTATTCCTCGGAGCGCGGCACGCAGATCATGCATCTGCGCGAAGCTTTTCACGGACGCACCGGCTATACCCTCTCGCTGACCAACACCGCCGATCCGCGCAAGACCCAGTACTTCCCGAAGTTCGACTGGCCGCGCATCGACAATCCGAAAATTCAATTTCCGGCCACAGCGGAATCGCTGGCCGATGCCGCAAAGCGCGAGAAGACGGCGCTCGATCAGGCGAAAAAGTTCATCGCCGAGCGGAAAGACGACATCGCCGCTTTCATCATGGAGCCGATTCAGGGCGAAGGGGGCGACAATCACTTCCGCCCCGAGTTCTTCAAAGCCGTCCGCGCGCTGTGCGACGAAAACGACCTGCTCCTCATCTTCGACGAAGTGCAGACCGGCGTCGGCCTGACTGGAAAAATGTGGGGCTTTCAGAATTTCGGCGTTGAACCGGACATGTTCACCTTCGGCAAGAAGACCCAGGTGTGCGGCTTCGCATCGAACGATCGCATCCTCGAGATCGACGACAACGTCTTCACGGTCCGCTCGCGGATCAACTCGACCTGGGGCGGCAATCTGACCGACATGGTCCGCGCGCAGCGCTTCTTTGAAGTGATCGAGGAAGAGAATCTCGTCGACAACGCCGCCAAAGTCGGCGCCTATTTTGTCGGCGAGCTACAGCGGTTTGCGAGCGAATTTCCGCAACGCGTTTCCAACGTCCGCGGCCGCGGGCTGATGGCGGCCTTCGATCTGCCCAGCGGAGATCTGCGCGACCAGGCGATCAAGCTGATGCTGCAGCACGACGTCATGGTGCTGGCATCGGGACATCGATCGCTTCGCTTCCGTCCGCCGCTCAATCTCACCGTCGACGAAGCGACCGAGGGGATTCGGCGAATGGAGAAAGCACTGCAACACCTGGCGTGAACGAGCGGTTGACGCGGCGCGACTGGACCCTGATCGGAGTGTGCTGCGGCGTCGTCGCCCTGTCGCTCTTCATCATCTTCAACTGGTTTTACGCCGCCTTTCCCGAGGCCTCCATCGACTTCCGCTACAACCGCGATTCGTCGCTTCCCATCGCGCGTATGGTCATCGAGGCGCAGCGGATCGACATTCGCGATTACAAGCACGCTGCGGTTTTCGACGGCGATGAAATCGCCAAGATTTTCCTCGAGCGCACGCTCGGGCTGTCCAATGCCAACCGGATCATGCGGCGCGAAGTGCGGATCTGGTGGTGGCGTCACCGATGGTTCCGGCCGCTGCAGGAGGAAGAATTCCTGATCGATGTGGCGCCCACCGGCGAGATCGTGAGCTTTCTCGACCGGATCCCGGAGGATCGGGCGCTGCCGGCGATCGATCCCATCGCGGCGCGGCGTGCCGCCGAAGCATTCCTCGCTCGCATCGGCGTCAAGCTTCCCGATCTGCAGCTGGTCGCACAAAGCGAGCGCGCGCTTCCGAATCGCGTGCAGCGGATCTTCACGTGGGACTCGCAGTCGATCCATCCCGCCGGCGCGCCGTACCGGCACACCATCACGGTCGACGGCGATCGCGTCAGCAAATACGAGCAGCGCGTGCGCGTGCCCGATCAATGGCAGCGCGATTACCACGAGATGCGATCGAAGAATCTGCTGGCGGGGCAAGTCGACTCGGTGCTGTTCATCATCACCATGGTGGCAGCGGTCGTCATCTTCATCACGCGCCTTCTTCGCGGCGACGTGCATGTACGGTTGCTGATCGGCATCGCGATCGCCAGCTTGATTCTGGTCGGCGGCACGACGCTGAATTCGCTGCCCATCGCCATCGCCGGCTACGACACCAATACGTCGTACGCCGCATTTCTCACGCGCTTCGTCATTCTCAACGTCATCGGCGGAGGCATTGGCGTGGCGATGTTGCTGGCGGTCAGCGTCGGTTCGGGCGAAGTGCTGTATCGGGAACGGCTGCCGCAGCACCTCGCCATCCCGAAGCTTTGGCAGCGCAAGGCGCTGGCGTCGCGGCGCGTGTTTTTGTCGTTCGTCATCGGCTATGCCCTGGTCGCTTTCTTTCTGGCCTATCAGGTGGCGTTCTATCTGATTGCCGAGAAGTTCGGCGCGTGGTCGCCGGCCGAGGTGCCGTACGACGAGATGCTGAACACGGCCTTTCCGTGGATCGCCGTGCTCTTCGCAGGATTCTTTCCATCGCTCTCGGAAGAATTCATATCACGCGCATTTTCAATACCATTTTTTGAGCGTATTTTTCGTAATAGAATAGTATCGATAATTATTGCCGGATTCATCTGGGGATTCGGTCACGCCACCTATCCCAATCAACCGTTCTTCATCCGCGGCCTGGAGGTCGGCCTGGGCGGCGTGCTCCTCGGATTTCTGCTCTTCCGGTTCGGCCTCCTGCCGCTGCTGATCTGGCACTACACCGTCGACGCGCTGTACACCGCGCTTCTCCTTTTCCGATCCGGAAACGCCTACTACGTCGTCTCGGCCGGCGTGGCCAGCCTCGGCTTCGCGATTCCGATGTTGATCTCGATCGCCCTCTACATCCGCAATCGCGGATTCGTCCCCGACGACGATCTTTCCAACGCCTCGATCCCCATCCAACCGGCCCCCCAGCGCGCGCTGCGTGAAGCCCAACCGATCGCCTACCCACCCGCCCAGCCCGTGACACAGCGACGCCTGCTCGTCTGCGTCGGCGTGGTCGCGATCGCGATTGTGCTGGCCTTCGCGCGTCCGGCTTCGGTCGATGACGTCGTCGATTACCGCATCGCCGGCGAACAGGCAAAACAGATTGCCGCTCCCTATCGAATCGGCGCGAAAACCGTCGCGGCGCCGGTGGAGGGATTCCGCTCCTGGGACTCCGGTTCGGGACGCGAGGACGGCGGAGGACCCGACGGATTCGACTCCGTGGCGGTCGATTACCTCTTTCATCACGGCATGCCGATCGCGAAGATCGCGGACGTCATGAAGACCAAGGTAACCGCCGCGACGTGGATGGTCCGCAGCTTCACTCCGCAGCAGAAAGATGAGACCTTCACCGAGGTCGATCCGAGGCAGTCGCGGGTGGTCGGCTATCACAAGTATCAGGACGAAAAGCGCGCCGGCGCACATCTCGATCAGAATCAGGGACTCGCGATTGCTCAGAACGCGTTTCGGCAATTCGGCGCCGACAACTCGAAGCTGGATTTGAAAGAAGCGCTGTCATTCCAGCAGCCGAATCGGCGCGATTGGCTGTTTCACTTTCAGGATCGAACGCCGCTGACCGCGGAGGGGTATCGAAGAGTCAGCGTGCGCGTGGCGGGCGATCAGGTCACGCAATTCGCATCGACGATCAAGATTCCTGAACAGGCCTATCGCGATGAGGCCAAGACCACGCTGCTCAATGTAGTCCTGCTCGTGCTTCTCATCGCCGGCATTCTTGGGCTGCTCGCGCTGACGGTCGCCGGTTTCGTCCTGGCGGCACGGAAGCATTTTCCATGGCGACGGCCGGCGCGATTGACTGCCATTCTGGCGATCATTCCCATCGCGAATGCAGTCCTTCGATGGAAAAGCTCCATTTTTTTCTACAACACCGCCGAGGCGTGGGGAACGTTTGTGAGCAACCGGATCGTGGCCGCGATCGCTTTCACAGGAGTTCAGATCGGCCTGCTCTTCCTGGCGCTCTCCGGGATGGAAGCGGCGTATCCGCAGGGACTCGACTGGCTCCGCCGCGAAGGGCGCGCGCGGTTCGGCCGCTCCGCTCTGATCGCGGCCGTCACGGCCATGGGACTGCTGGTCATCCGAAAAATGCTTCTTCAGATGCTGGCGGTGGCGTTCCCGTCGATCGCATCGGCCGGCGGCGTGGACGTTCCGCAGGCGGTGAACGTGGCGTGGCCGGCGGTTCTCGACATCGGACAGGCTGCCATATTCGCGATCGAGGGCTCGGCGGTCATTGCGCTTTTCGCGATCGCGCTGCGTGGAATGCCGCGGGCGGACCGATTCGCGGATCTGACCGCGATTCTCGCCGTTTTCTTTTTTGCGGTCGGGCTGAAGTACAACACCACGGCAGCCGAGGCGCCGATGGTGTTGTTGTCGTCGGTGACGGGGGCGCTACTGATCTGGTTCGTGGCGCGGTACGTGTTGCGCGAAAACCTGCTGGCGTATCCGCTGGCCGTCGCCCTGGCAGTTCTCCTTGGAGACGCAGCGACGCTGCTGCAGAACCATCGGGGCGATTTGATCGTCAACGCCGTGGTCGACATCCTGGTCGCGATCGCGCTCATCGTGTGGATGGCTTACCCGACGCCTGCTGCAGTCGGCGCTCCACTCGAAAATGCCTGAATCTTTCGCATCCCGGATGCTGCGCTGGAAGTTCAACCTCTTTCCGGCGTATCGCGGCACGGGCGCGCGAATCACTTACATCGCCGACGATTTTCGCGAGGTGCGCGTCCGACTTCGACTTTGGTGGCGGACGCGGAACGCAGTCGGCACGATCTTCGGAGGAAGCCTCTACGGCGCGGTCGATCCGGTTTACATGATCATGCTGATGCGGCTGCTGGGCCGCGACTACATCGTGTGGGACAAATCGGCCGAAATTCGCTTTCGGAAGCCCGGTCGAGCGACACTGTACGCGACGTTCAAAATCCCGGAGGAGGAGCTGACGGAAATTCGAGCCGCGACTGCCAACGGGCCGATCGATCGCGTCTATCACGTCGATCTGGTCGATGCCGCCGGCGTCGTACACGCGTCGGTGATGAAGACCATTTACATCCGCCGGAACGACCGCGAAACTTCCTCTGTTCAAAAGGCCAATGAACCTCGGAATCGATGATTTCCAGTACAGCGATCTCTACGACTTCTCGCGGCTGACCGAGCTCGGCGCGGCATTCGATCGATTCGTGCAGCAGAACGATGCCGTCCTCTTCGGTCGCTTCGATTCGTACCGCGTCGCTGTGCGGAGCGCCATCGCGCACGGCGGGCTGACGGAGCCGGAGGAATCCGAGCTTCTCGTCAGCGTCGCCAGGCACCTGGGCGTGTTTCTGGCGCAACTGTTCCGCACCGACCCGACGCCGGTCAAAACGCGCACACAGCGCGACTCCCTGATCGCCCGATTCAAGAAGGAGTTCGTCAGCAAGCGCGTCGCGAAGGTTACCCCTCACCCCGTCCCTCTCCCCGCAAGCGGGGAGAGGGTGCAGGGTGAGGGGCGCGTCGAAGAGATCATCCGCATCCTCTCCGGCGGCTCCGACCACGATCATGAGTACGCATTGGCGGTCGCGGCGACGCGACTGCTCGACCTCGAACGCGAATACCCGCGCGGAGCGAAGGATTTCTCGCCCAATCCGCAGACTCGCGCCGCGGTGGCCCAGATTCGCGAAGCGTTGGGGCAACGCCGCGAAAAAGCCGATTCGCCCGAAGCGCTCGTGCGCGAGGCCGCCGCGGTGCACGCGATCGTCGATCTCCTGGTCGAGTGGACGGCGGCGAAATGGAAAAGTGGAGCCTTCGACCAATGGCCTTCGCTCCGCCTACCCAAACCGGTCCTGTACGATCGACTCGTCCCGCCCGAGCCGCATTATCGCCGCCGCGATGGTTTCAAGCTCACCGACAATCGAAAGACGCCGCGCGAGATCACCGATCAGGCGCACTACTGCATCTTCTGTCACGAGAGAAAAAAAGATTCGTGCTCGCGCGGATTTCAGGAGAAAGAAAACAAGTACAAAGTGAATCCGCTGGGCATCCCGCTGGAGGGATGTCCGCTGGACGAGCGCATCGGTGAGATGAATTTCCTTCGCGCCGACGGCGACTCGATCGCCGGCCTGGCCATGGTGATGATCGACAATCCGATGTGCCCCGGCACGGGCCACCGCATCTGCAACGACTGCATGAAGTCGTGCATTTTTCAGAAACAGGATCCGGTCGACATTCCGCAAATCGAAACCGGCGTGCTCACCGACGTCCTCTTTCTTCCCTGGGGTTTCGAAATCTACTCGCTGCTCACGCGCTGGAATCCGCTCGACGTCAGGCGGCCGGTGGCGCTGCCGTACAACGGCAAGAACGTGCTGGTGGTCGGGCTCGGTCCGGCCGGCTACACGCTGGCCCACTTCCTTGCCAACGAGGGCTTCGGCGTCGTGGCGATCGACGGACTCAAGATCGAGCCGATCGAAGAGAAGTGGCTGCACGAGCCGATCCGCGACGCGCGCGTGCTGTGGGACGAGCTCGATGAGCGCATCCTGGCCGGCTTCGGCGGCGTCTCGGAATACGGGATCACCGTGCGCTGGGACAAGAATTTTCTGAAGGTGATTCGCATCGCGCTCGAGCGCAAGCACAACATCCGCCTGTATGGCGGCATACGCTTCGGCGGAACGCTGACCATCGAGGACGCCTTCGACGCGCTCGGATTCGACCACATCGCCATCGCCGCCGGCGCGGGCACTCCCACCATCGTGCGGATGAAAAACAATCTGATTCGCGGCATCCGCAAAGCGTCCGATTTTCTGATGGCGCTGCAGCTCACCGGCGCATTCAAGAAAGCCTCGATGGCGAATCTGCAAGTGCGTCTGCCCGCCATCGTCATCGGCGGAGGCTTGACAGCAATCGACACCGCGACCGAGCTCTTCGCGTACTACCCGGTCCAGGTCGAGAAAATCGTGGAGCGATACGAATCGATGTCCGGCGATTTCGGTGAGGAGCAAGTCCGCGCCGCCTACGATCGCGAAGAGCAGCAGATCCTCGACGAATTTCTGGAGCACGGCCGCGCCATCCGCGCCGAGCGCGCACGGGCGGAAGCCGCCGGCGAGAAACCGAATTTCATTCCGCTCGTCCGCGCCTGGGGCGGCGTCAGCATCGTCTATCGAAAATCGATGCTCGACTCGCCTGCTTATCGCCTCAATCACGAAGAGGTCATCAAGTCATTCGAGGAGGGCATCTTCTACGCCGAGAACCTGTCGCCGGTGGAGGCCCTCGCTGACGATTTCGGCCATGTCCGCGCTCTCCTTTTCGAAAAGCAGATCGTCGAAGACGGACGATGGAAAGATTCCGGCGTGGTCGTCGAGATGCCGGCGCGATCGGTGATGGTGGCCGCAGGAACCAGTCCGAATGTCATTTACGAGAAAGAGCATCCCGGCACGTTCAAGCTCGACAAGTACAACCAGTTTTTCCAGAGCTTCGTTGAGAGCGGGAAGGAGTTGATCGAAGGCGACGGCTTCTTCACGTCGCATCAGCACGGAGAAAAACGCATTACGTTTTACGGCGACAATCATCCGAAATACGCCGGAAACGTCGTGAAGGCCATGGCTTCCGCCAAGGACGGCTATCCGCATGTCGTGGCGCTGTTCGAGCGCGACCTGCAGTCGCTGGATCGCTCCGCAGAAGCGCAAGCAGAGCGCGATGAACGCTGGCGCGAGCTCATCGCAACGCTCGACGACGGCTTGATCGCGCGCGTGCATCAAGTGAATCGGCTGACGCCGACCATCGTGGAGGTGGTCGTGCGCGCGCCGCTGGCTGCGCTTCACTTTGAGCCGGGACAGTTTTATCGGCTGCAGAACTACGAGACGTACGCGACGGAAGTCGACGGCACGCGGCTGGTGATGGAGGGCATCGCACTCACCGGCGCATGGACCGATAAGGAGCGCGGGCTTCTGTCATTGATCATTCTCGAGATGGGAGGATCGTCGCGGCTCTGCGCCATGCTGCGAGACGGCGAGCCGGTGGTCGTGATGGGCCCGACCGGAACGCCAACCGAAATTCCCCGCAACGAGAACATTCTTCTCGCCGGCGGTGGCCTCGGCAACGCCGTGCTGTTCTCCATCGCGCGGGCGCTCAAAGACAACGGATGCAAGGTCGTCTACTTCGCGGGCTACAAGAAGAAAGAGGATGTCTTCAAGCGCGACGAGATCGAAGCGGGCACCGATCAGGTGATCTGGTCGGTCGATGCCGGTGAGCCGATCGCGCCGCGGCGTCCGCAGGATCTCGCGTTCGTCGGCAACATCGTTCAGGCGATGCAGTGGTACGCGAGCGCTGTTATCCCCAGCGTTAGCGAGGGATCTGGGCGGGTGGGGAGCGATGATGTGCCGCCCGACGCCCAAGTCCCTCGCTACGCTCGGGATGACAAACGAATCGATCTCAAATCAATGCGACGCATCATGGCGATTGGATCCGACGGCATGATGCGCGCCGTCAAGGAAGCACGGCACGGAGTGCTGTCGCCGTATCTCGATCCGCATCATGTCGGAATCGCGTCGATCAACTCGCCGATGCAGTGCATGATGAAGCAGGTCTGCGCACAGTGCCTGCAGCGTCATGTCGATCCGGCGACGGGCAAAGAGACCTTCGTCTTCTCGTGCTTCAACCAGGACCAGAAGATGGACGAGGTCGACTTCATCAATCTCCGCGCTCGGCTGCGGCAGAACACCGTCGTCGAGAAGCTGACCAACCTCTGGCTCACGCGGCTGCTCACCCGACACGAAGCGGTATCATCGCCGCATGGAGATGTCGTACATCGGTGAGATTGCGATGCGGCTCGGGACCGCGACGCTGATCGCAGGCGGCATCGGTCTCGATCGCGAGCTGCGCCACAAACCTGCCGGCCTGAAAACGCACGCTCTGGTCGGCCTGGGCTCGTCGCTGATCGTCGTTGTCGCCGCCGCACTCTCGAACATGGCGAGTCCCGATACTGCTGCGATGAGCCGCGTCATCCAGGGCCTGATCGCCGGCGTCGGTTTTCTGGGCGGCGGCGCGATTCTGAAAAGCGGCGATGAGATTGTGCAGGGCCTGACGACCGCCGCGTCGATCTGGCTGGTGGCGTCACTTGGCGTCGCGTGCGGCGCCGGTCAGTGGACGGTCGCGCTGATCGGCTTCGCCATCGCGCTTCTCGTCCTGGTCGGCGGCAATGCCGCCGAGAAATTCGTCATCCGGCGCCACCGCGAAGAGGACTGACGCCAACGATTACGCACTATGCGTCCGCGAGCGTATTGATGTTGTGTCGTCTGGTTCCCGGCACCTACCGCGTCATGCGCCCTTCCTCGACCATGAGACACCGGTCCTGCACGACCTTGATCCCAGCCTCGGCCAGCCGCTGGGCGGCTTCATCATTGCGGATTCCGAGTTGAAACCACACGCTTTTGGGCTTCACGGCCAGGATTTCGTCGACGTGCTGCGGGATGTCCTTCGGCCGGCGGAAAACGTTGACCATGTCGATGGGCAGGCCGATGTCCGTCAACTTCCGAAAAACTTTCTTTCCAAGGATTTGCGTCACTTCCGGGTAGTAGACGGGAACCGGAATGACTTCGTATCCAGCAGCAGCCATATGTGCCGGGACGTAGTGAGCGGGCTGATCCGCGTGGGAGTCGGGTTTCATGCCCAGGACGGCGATGGTTTTGGTCTGTCGGATCACGTCCTGAATCGATTTCGTGTCCTCGATCACGTTGCTTTTCCAGTCAGCCATCGATATACCTGCAGCTCCTTGCCTCATTGGAGCTTAGCAAAAAATAGCCCGCGGAATTTCCGCGTTCGCGAGAGTGCTTTCAATCGTCCAAATCACGTCCGAGGATAATCTGATGAAGCGCATGGCTGTACTCGGCTTTTTAGCGGCGTTTCCGGTAGCGGTGTTGGCAGCTTCGACGCAGCGCTACATTGTTACGACTAGCCATCCCTACGACGTCGCGGTGCGCGCTTTGCCTCGTGACGATTTTGAGCGCCCCGACCGGGAAATGCGTCTCCGTCACTTTGAGACGATCAACGGATTTGCCGCCGACCTGAGCGACGCGCAAATCACACGCCTTTTGAATTCGGGCGAGGTCGAGGACATCGAGCCGGTCATCCAGCGGCACGTTCTTGCGGATACGGTCACACCGGGACAGCAGACAACTCCGTTCGGCGTCAACATGGTCAACGCGCCGTCGGTGTGGCCGGTGACGAAAGGAAGGGCACTCAACGGCACCGGAGCGATTCATGTCGTGGTGATCGACACCGGCGTCGACTACCGATCATCGGAGCTGCAGCGGGCCTACAAAGGCGGACATAACTTCATCGCGAACAACGACGATCCGTTCGACGACTACGGGCACGGATCGCACGTCTCGGGCATCATCGCCGCCGCTGACGATCGCAACGGCGTTGTCGGCGTCGCCCCCGAGGTCGATCTCTTCGCGCTCAAGGTGCTCGACCAATGCGGCAGCGGATCGACCGAAACCGTCATCACCGCCATCGACTGGATCCTGCAGAAGAAACAGGAAATCGGCGGCAACTGGATCGCCAATCTTTCCCTCGGATCCGATCAGTCGTCGACCGCCGAGAGGACCGCCTTTCAGAAAGGTTCCGACGCCGGCGTGATCTTCTTCGCCGCGTCGGGAAATAGCTACAACGGCACCGATGGCCTCGCCTTCCCGGCCGGCTACCCGAGTGTCGTTTCGGTCGGAGCGGTTGATTCGAGCCGCACGGTCGCCACGTTCTCGCAGCGCGGGGCCGGATTGAAAGTCGTTGCCCCGGGCGTCGCCGTTCTCTCGACCATCGTGGGAGCCTCGGTCTCCACGAACGACGGCCGCGTGTTCAGTGCCACGACACCGATCGTTACCAAAGACAGCCAGGGCACGCCGCTCGACAATTTCTGTCTGCCCGCGCCGAACATCGCGGGAAGCTTCGTCTTCTGCGGTCGTGGATCGAACGCGCTGACGACGTCATTCGACGGAGCGAACAACGATCTGATCTTCACATCGAAGCTGGCGCTGGCCACGCCGGTGAGCGTCTCGTTCGTGGTCGGCGGTCGAAATACCGCGCTCTCTGTTTCGGGAGTCAGCGGCAACGTCACGATTAACGTCGCAACAAACTCGTCGGGCGCCGCGACGTCGACCGCTGCCAACATCATCACGTTGCTCCAAAACAGCCCTACCGTTGGAGTGCGCCTCGCTCCAGGAAACGATGGAACCGGCGCCGTCGGAAGCATGTCGTCCACTCCCTTGACGAGCGAATTTCCGGCTGGAGCGCGCGGCAAAATTGCCTTGATTGAGCGCGGCGATCTGACATTCATTCTCAAAACACAGAATGCCCAGGGCTTGGGCGCGACGGGTGTGATTGTTTACGATAACGGGCCGGCGGGTGATCCGTTCGTTCCCGCCTTCGGAACATTCACGACGCCCGGCGCGGTGCCGCAATTCATTCCGTTCGCTTTCATTTCGCAGGCTGACGGCCTGTCTCTCAAAGCGACCGGCGACGCGCAAGTGTCGGTCGGCTTCGGGTTCGAGACATGGACGCAGCTGAGCGGAACGTCGATGGCTTCTCCACACGCAGCGGCAGTGGCGGCGCTGGTGTGGGCGGCCGCACCCAACGCCTCGCCTGCCGATGTCGCCAATGCTGTCATCAACACCGCCACTGACCTCGGCGATGCCGGCGTCGACACGGTGTATGGTCATGGACTCGTGAACGCACTCGATGCGGCCAAGCAGCTCAATCCGGCTGCATTCGGATCGGGCGGCACGCCTGCTCCCACACCTCCGACCGGACGCAGTCCCGGCCGGCGCGGACATTAGGAGGCTCTCATGCCCGGCGCAGCGCTCATTCTGGCTCTCTCGCTCGCGCACGTTCCTGCCTCGACGCAGCCACCTCCGCGGAGGATGATCATCGCATCGCCGCCTAACATCGAGGTCATGATCGCGCGCAAAGCGGATGATGGCACGCTCGATACGGCCTGTGTCGACAACGACGACGCCGCCAAAGCGTTCTTCGCACGCAAAACAAAGACAACCCGGGCGGAGCGGCAGTGATGCGCGCCTTCTCCGCGGCATGCTTCTCGATTCTGATGGCAGCCAGCGCATTCGCGGGCGCGAAAATCACTGTCCACAGCATCGATGATGCGAACGTTGGACTGAACGATGCCACTCCCGCCGATCCCGTCGGCGGCAACACCGGCAAGACTCTGGGCGAGCAGCGCATGATGGCGTTGCAGTACGCGGCCGACATCTGGTCGAAGTTAATCGACAGCAGCGTGGAGATCGTCATCGACACCAAGTTCCGCTCTCTGACGCCGTGCGACTCCACCAGCGGCGTCCTCGCGTCAGCCGGCCCAACCCATACTGTCGCGAATTTTGATAACGCGCCAAGGCAGGACGTCTGGTATCCGATCGCGCTGGCAAATCGATTTGCACAAAGGCATCTGTCGACCGACGCCGAAATCACGGCGAACTTCAATCTCGATGTCGACAACGCCACCTGCCTCGGCAACACCAACTGGTACTACGGTCTGGACAACAAACACGGATCGAACATCGACATCGTTACGGTCGCACTCCACGAGTTCGCACACGGACTCGGCGTCTCGGGCACCTACAACTCGCGAACCGGAACGCTGTTTCAGGGCAAGCCGAATGTTTTCGAGCTGTTCACGTTCGACGATACCACCGGCATGAGCTGGGACCAGATGAGCGACGCGCAAAGGCTGACCTCGCAGACGAACGACCAGAATCTGGTTTGGGACGGCGCGCGCTCGCGCCTGCGCGGAGACCGATTGCTCGGACCGACTCCGTTCATGCGCATCAGTGGAACGGAGTACAGAGTCGGCAAAGCGAGTTTCGGCGGCCCGATTACCGTCACCGGTTTCAGCGGAAACATCGCCGCTGCAAATGACGAATCCGATGAGGCCGGCGTGTCGACGACCGATGCCTGCACTGCGCTCACAAATGCAACCGCCGTCGTCGGCCGCATCGCGCTGATCGATCGCGGCAACTGCCCATTCGTCGTGAAGGCCAGGAATGCCCAGAGCGCCGGAGCGATCGCGGTCATCATCGTCGACAACCTCACTGCCGGTTCGCCCATCTCGCTCGGCGGGACGGACGCCACCATCACCATTCCGGTTGTCAGCCTCACCAAGACCGACGGAGACACTCTTCGGACGCAGCTCTCCGGCGGCGTCTTCGCGGTCCTGGGTGCCGATCCATTGCGACTGTCGGGGGCCGACGCTGCCGGCAACTTGAAGCTTTATGCTCCCGCGGCATTCGCGGGCGGTTCATCAGTACATCACTGGGACACCTCGGCGTTTCCAAATTTGTTGATGGAACCCAGCATTAGCGGTGACCTGACCCACGGCGTCGATATCACACTCGATCAGCTCGTGGATATCGGGTGGACCGAACCTCTGGCGGCCGGAAGACAGAGGCTGCGCCGAAATCAATAGGTTGACGCCGAGCGTACTCATCGTATTATTTGCTAACGATGAGATTGCTCCCCTTGCTCCTGGCCACAGGCCTGACCGCTGGTCCCGTCGTCGCGGCTGATCGATATCTGGTCGCAACGCGGAAGGCTCCGAGATCGACGGAGCTTCGCATGATCCGCGAGTCGAGTGAGTTTCGCTCGCATGCGGTTAGAGCATTTGATGCCGTCGACGCTTTCGCCGCCGATCTGACTGCCGATGAAGTCGCGGCGCTCAAACGCTCATCGGATGTTCGGTTCGTGACGTTGACCGTCGAGCGGCATGCGCTCGCCGATTTGCAGGCCGCACCGAATGGAAGTCCTTATCGAGCAGCGCAGACGGTTCCCCAGGGCCTCACGATGATCCACGCACCGGAGCTCTGGCCTTTCACAAGAGGAGCGCCGATCAACGTCGCCATTGTCGATACCGGCATTGATACGAAGCATCCCGATCTGGCGGCAAATTATGCGGGCGGCTACAACACCTTCGACCAGTCTGACGACCCCACCGACGACAACGGTCACGGAACGCACGTCGCAGGGACCATCGCCGCAGTCGATAACAACTTTGGCGTGGTGGGCGTCGCACCGGAAGCTCGGATCTGGTCGGTCAAAGCCCTCGATCGAGGCGGTGTGGGGGTCGACGAGAATATCGTCTCGGCCATCGACTGGGTCATCAAGAAAAAACGCGCCATCGGGGGCGATTGGATCATGAGCCTCTCGCTGGGCGCCGCGCTTTCTTCACCGGTGGAAGAGGAGGCGTTCAAGCGCGTCCTGGCGGAAGGCGTCATCGTCGTCGCCGCTGCCGGCAATCGCGGCTTTTCAGATGTCGAATACCCGGCGGGCTATGCCGGCGTGATCGCGGTTGGGGCGGTGGATTCGACTGCCAAGCTTGCCGGTTTCTCCGATCACGGCCCGCGCCTGAGCGTGGTCGCGCCCGGCGTTCGCGTACTTTCGACGGCGCGGACCGGCAGCATCGCCGCGGCAGAAGTGGCACTGCCGAGCGGCACGGTCATCACGGCGGCTGCGCTCGGCGGAAGCATCCGCGGCGAAGTCGTGGCCTCGTACGTTGCGTGCGGACTCGGCCGGCCTGAAGAATTTCCCGATTCGGTTCGCGGAAAAATCGCGCTGATCAAGCGCGGAGAGCTCACCTTTAACCAAAAGGTTCGGAACGCGCAAACCGCCGGAGCTCTCTCGGTCGTCATCTACAACAAGGATGAATCGGATTTCAAGAACTGGACGCTTCTTCGTCCTGACTGTGAAGCGATCGAGGGCTGCGACGACACGACCCATCCCTGGCCGCTGGTCCTCGGCATCAGTAACACGGACGGCCAGCGATTGCTGGACGATGCCACGCAGAAGATGGATATGGGTTCATGGCTCGACGACTACACCTTCATGAACGGCACATCGATGGCCTGCCCGCACGTTTCGGGCGCACTGGCATTGATCTGGTCGATGGCCCCCAACGCGTCGCCGGCTCGCGTCCGCGATGTTCTGACCGGAACGGCAGTCGATCTCGGTGCGCCAGGTTTTGATGAAACGTATGGATTCGGGATGATCAATGCGCTGGCCGCCGGCATGCGAATCGCGCCGAAGCAATTCCGCACGCCGTTCACGCCGCCCGACCGCGATCGGCGATCACCGCCTTGAGCTGTGCAACAATACGCGCCCGATGCGCATTGGTGTACCGACTGAAATCAAGACCGACGAATACCGTGTGGGCATGACGCCCGCCGGCGTCGCCGTGTACCAGGGGGCGATTACGTACAGAGCGGTGGCGGAGTCGCAATCCCTGGCGTACACGCCCCTGGCGCAATTGATGTGACCACCTTTCGCGTCTCGGTTCTTCACGGAGCTGAGATCCGCACCGGCGGAATCGACCTGATCGACTCCTGGAGTCGCGACAGCGGCGACAAGCTGTGGGTCGACATCCAGCAACCGGAGCGTGAAGACCTCGAGCCACTGCTGGAACAGCGATTCGGCTTTCACGAGCTGGCCGCCGAAGACTGCCTGTCACCGAATACGCTGCCGAAGTACGATCCGTTTCCCGATTACGACTTTTTCATTTTCCGCGCCGTCGATGTCAATCTGCATCAGCACGGGTCCCAAACTTACAAGCTGGCCGCCTTCCTCAGCGCCAACTTTCTATTCACCGTCCATCGCGAGCAGATGGCCCCCGTCGATGATGTCGGCAACCGATTGCCGATGGACGCGCGGATGATCGTGAAGGGGACCGACTTTCTCCTTTACTCGATCGTGGATCAGATGGTCGACGCACACTTCCCGCTTCTGGAACGCATCGAAGAACGCGTCGACGACCTGCAGGACACGATCTTCAAAGACGCGCATCCTTCGCACCTCGACGAGCTCTTACATCTCAAGCGCGACGTCAATGTGCTCCGGCGCCAATCGCTCCCGCAGCGCGAGCTGCTCAATCAGATCTCCCGCGGCGACGCGCAGTTCATCCAGAAGCAGCATCTGATCTACTTCCGCGATGTTTACGATCACATGTTCCGGATCAGCGAGACCATCGACGTCGAGCGCGACATGATGGCCGGTACGATGGAGGCCTATCTCTCCGTGATCGCGAACCGGACCAACGAGATCATGAAAATCCTCACCATCTTCTCCGCGATCATGCTTCCGCTGACGCTCATCGCAGGAATCTACGGGATGAATTTCGCGAACGAGCCCGAGCTGCACTGGCGCTACGGCTACTGGTACGCCCTCGGACTGATGACCATTACTGCCGTCTTCATGTTGATTTGGTTTCGCCGCAAAGGATGGATCGGACATCGCGACCGTCCTTCCCAAAAGCCCCGCCTTTGAACCCTCTTGACAGAATAAAGCGGCTTGAATATTGTTAGCACTCGCGAGACCTGAGTGCTAATTGCTCAAGTCCGGATTGGAAGAGGATACGCGGCGTCCTGCCGCGGCTAAGTTCAAGAAAAGAAAGACGAAAGGAGACATTTCCACATGCCAGCAGTAGCAACCGCATTGAAGCTTCGCCCGCTGTACGATCGCATCGTCGTCCGGCGTAAGGAGGCCAAGGAGACCATGCGCGGCGGCATCATCATTCCCGACACCGCCAAAGAGAAACCGCAGGAGGCCGAGGTCGTGGCCGTCGGCGAAGGGAAGTTCAACGATGAGGGCAAGCGCATGAAGCTCGATGTCAAAAAGGGCGACACCATTCTCATCGGCAAGTACTCGGGAACTGAAATCAAGATCGATGACGTGGAGTACACCATCATTCGTGAGGATGAAGTGCTCGCGATCGTCGAGTAAGAGGAGAGGCAACCATGGCAAAAAGAATCACCTACAGTGAAGAGGCTCGCCAGGCGATCCTCCGTGGCGTTAACAAACTCGCTGACGCCGTGAAAGTGACGCTGGGCCCGAAAGGCCGCAACGTCGTCATCGAAAAGAAATTCGGCTCGCCGACGATCACCAAGGACGGCGTGACGGTCGCCAAGGAGATCGAGCTGAAGGATGAGCTGGAGAACGCTGGAGCGCAGATGGTGCGCGAGGTGGCATCGAAGACCTCCGACACCGCCGGCGACGGCACGACCACCGCGACCGTTCTTGCTCAGGCGATTTATCGCGAGGGCATCAAGAACGTGACCGCCGGCGCAAACCCGATGGATGTGAAGAGGGGCATCGAGCTGGCAGTGAAGGCCGCGGTCGATTCGATCGACAAGATGTCCAAGCCGGTGGAGGGAAA